>CABFVI010000008.1_pt1 | contig 294136 bp, 252 predicted proteins | sample 7065511 | NCBI WGS metagenome assembly CABFVI01 (sample SAMEA5704812, study PRJEB33009) | decomposition metagenome | isolation source: culture collections or soil
TCGAATCAGAAGTTTACGTGTTGTCTAAAGATGAAGGTGGTCGTCACACTCCATTCTTTAAAGGTTATCGTCCACAGTTCTACTTCCGTACAACTGACGTGACTGGTGCTGTTGAATTGCCAGAAGGTGTTGAGATGGTAATGCCAGGTGACAACATCAAGATGGTTGTTACCTTGATTCACCCAATTGCGATGGAAGACGGCTTGCGTTTTGCTATCCGCGAAGGTGGTCGTACTGTTGGTGCTGGCGTTGTTGCCAAAATCATTCAGTAATATCTGTTGTTAGAAAAAGCGGGCCCATGTGGCCCGCTTTTTATTTAATTGGGTTTGCGGGCTGTGCAGTGAAATAATCACAAATGAGTTGATTATTTGTTGACAGGTCAATAACTCGCCATTAGAATTGCGCCTCCTTTTGCCGGGGTACTTTTCCCTAGCGCATTGGAAGTTCTTTAAAACAAACAATTGGAGTTTGGTTCACATGCAGAATCAACGCATTAGAATTCGCCTGAAGGCTTTTGATCACAAGCTTATTGACGCCTCTACTCAAGAGATCGTTGAAACAGCAAAGCGTACAGGTGCTCAAGTGCGCGGTCCGATTCCGCTGCCGACTCGTAAAGAGCGCTTCACTGTATTGATTTCCCCGCACGTTAATAAAGACGCGCGCGATCAATACGAGATCCGTACACATAAGCGTTTGCTGGATATTGTTGAGCCTACTGAAAAAACTGTTGATGCACTTATGAAGCTGGATTTGGCTGCTGGTGTTGAAGTTCAAATTAGTCTCGGCTAAGTAAATGTTTAAGGTTCGGGCGCATTGGGTGCTCGAACTGTGTAACGCTCTGAAATGGGCGGCCATAGCGGGTAAAAGCCCCGTACACTAAGAGGTTAGTAAAATGACGATTGGTATTGTCGGCCGCAAAAGCGGTATGACTCGTGTATTTACCGATGATGGTGTTTCCATCCCTGTTTCTGTGATTGAGGTTGAGCCTAATCGCATTACTCAGGTTAAAAGCGTAGAGACTGACGGTTACTCTGCTGTGCAAGTAACTATTGGTGCTCGTCGTGCCTCCCGTGTTACCAAATCCGAAGCTGGCCACTTTGCTAAAGCAAATGTTGAAGCAGGTCGTGGTGTTTGGGAATTGCGTAACGAAGCTCAAGAAGCTTTCGAAGTTGGTGCAGCAATTACTGTTGAGGCTTTCTCAGCAGGTCAAATAATTGATGTTACTGGCACATCTAAAGGTAAAGGTTTTGCTGGCGGTATCAAGCGCTGGAATTTCGGTATGCAAGATGCGACTCACGGTAACTCCCGTTCGCACCGTGTGCTGGGTTCTATCGGCCAGTGTCAATCTCCAGGTCGCGTATTCAAAGGCAAAAAAATGGCTGGTCACTTGGGTGCTGAGCGCGTAACCGTTCAGAATCTTGAGATCGTTCGTGTCGATGCTGAGCGCAATCTGCTTCTTGTTAAGGGTGCTATTCCTGGTGCTCCAGGTGGCGACGTTATTGTGCGTCCAGCTGTTAAAGCGCGCACTAACGCTTAAGTATCCGAGGGGAATCGACCATGGAATTAAATATTGTTAGTCCCGGTGGCACCCAAGGTACAGTTTCTGTATCTGAAGTTGCTTTCGGTAGAGAGTTTAACCAAGACCTGGTTCACCAAACTGTTGTTGCCTATATGGCTGGTGCTCGTCAGGGTACTAAGGCGCAGAAAACTCGCGCAGAAGTGTCTGGCGGTGGCAAAAAGCCTTGGCGTCAAAAGGGTACTGGTCGCGCGCGTGCTGGTACTATCCGCAGCCCAATCTGGCGCGGAGGCGGTGCAACATTTGCTGCTAAACCACGTAATTTCGAGCAAAAACTTAACAAGAAAATGTATCGTGCTGCGTTGCAGTGCATCCTGTCAGAGTTGAATCGTCAGGAGCGTTTGATTGTGGTTGAAAGCTTTGATGTGGATGCACCAAAAACCAAATCATTAGTTCAAAAGCTGGCTCAGTTTAATTTGACTGATGCTTTGATCATTACCGAAGAAATGAGTGAAAACCTGTTTCTTGCATCGCGCAATCTGTACAAGGTTGGCGTGATCGATGTGCAGGGTGTTGATCCTGTAAGTCTGATCGGTTTTGACAAGGTTATCGTTACTGTTCCTGCTCTGAAAAAATTCGAGGAGATCCTGGGATGAACCAAGAACGCATTTATAAAGTGTTGCTAGGTCCTGTGGTTTCTGAGAAGTCAGCTGCAGCAGGTGAGACTAGTAATCAAGTGGTTTTCAAAGTATTGGCTAACGCCAGTAAGATGGAAATTAAAGCCGCAGTTCAAGCATTGTTCAACGCTAAAGTTGAATCAGTCAATGTTTTGAATGTTAAGGGCAAAACCAAGCGTACCCGCTACGGAATCGGCAAGAGAAGCGATTGGAAAAAAGCGTATGTACGTCTTGAGCAAGGTCAAGAAATCGACTTTGCGGTAGCTGAGTAAGGGGATTGTTGCAATGCCAATTGTAAAATGTAAACCAACCTCTCCAGGTCGCCGCTTTGTAGTAAAAGTTGTCAATCCGGATTTGTATAAAGGTGATCCTTACGCCCCTCTGTTGGACAAAAAGTCCAAGTCAGGTGGTCGTAACAATACCGGTCGCATTACTACTCGCCATGTTGGTGGCGGCCATAAACAACATTACCGTGTAGTTGATTTCCGTCGTAACAAAGACGGCATCCCTGCAACTGTTGAGCGCATTGAGTACGATCCAAACCGTACTGCTTATATTGCTCTCGTATGTTATGCAGATGGTGAGCGTCGCTACATCATTGCGCCCAAAGGTTTGAGCGCTGGTGACAAAATTGAGTCGGGTAACGCTGCGGCTATCAAGCCAGGCAATGCTCTGCCAATCCGTAACATCCCGTTGGGTAGTGTAATTCACTGTGTTGAGCTCAAGCCTGGTAAAGGTGCTCAAATTGCTCGTTCTGCTGGTGCTTCGGCTCAGTTGGTGGCGCGCGATGGTGCTTACGCAACTTTGCGTTTGCGCAGCGGTGAAATGCGTAAAGTGTTGAGTGATTGTCGCGCAACTCTGGGTGAAGTCTCTAACAGTGAGCATAATTTGCGTTCATTGGGCAAGGCTGGCGCCAAACGTTGGCTTGGCATTCGTCCTACTGTTCGCGGTGTTGCGATGAACCCGGTTGATCACCCAATGGGTGGTGGTGAAGGCCGTACTTCTGGCGGACGTCACCCAGTTTCACCATGGGGTACTCCAACCAAGGGTTACAAAACGCGCAAAAACAAGCGCACCGATAACATGATTGTTCGTCGTCGCGATAAGAAATAAGCGCCGACTTAACAGCTGAATAGAGGAAGAGACAGTGCCACGTTCACTGAAAAAAGGTCCTTTTATCGATCTTCACCTGATTAAGAAGGTCGAAGCTGCGATCGCGAGTAATGATCGTCGTCCAATTAAGACTTGGTCGCGCCGTTCCATGATTATGCCGGAAATGGTGGGTTTGACTTTGGCTGTGCACAATGGGCGTCAGCATGTTCCGGTCTTGGTTAACGAAGAAATGGTTGGCCATAAGCTTGGCGAATTTGCAGCAACTCGCACTTATCGTGGCCATGCCGCTGATAAGAAAGCGAAAAAACGCTAATCGAGGTATACGATGGAAGTAGCAGCAAAATTAAGCGGTGCTCGTCTGTCGGCGCAAAAAGCGCGTTTGGTTGCTGATCAAATTCGCGGTAAAGGCGTTGAAGACGCGCTTGATATTCTGGCCTTTAGCACCAAGAAAGGCGCAGAGATAATCAAGAAAGTGCTCGAATCTGCAATTGCAAATGCCGAGCACAACGAAGGCGCTGATGTTGATGAGTTGAAAGTAAAAACGATTTTTGTGGATGAGGGTGTAAGCCTGAAACGCATTAAGCCACGCGCCAAAGGCCGTGCTGATCGTATTACTAAGCGTACTTGTCATATCACCGTTAAAGTAGCCGATAAGTAAGAGAGCGCGTTATGGGTCAGAAAGTACATCCAAACGGTATTCGTCTGGGAATCATCAAAAAGCATACTTCTATTTGGTATGCCGATGGCACCGATTACGCAGACAAACTCAACATCGACCTGAAAGTGCGCGCGTACATTCAGGACAAGCTTGCTAGTGCGTCAGTTAGCCGCGTAGATATTGAACGCCCCGCTAATACTGCGCGCATTACTATTCACACCGCCCGTCCAGGCATTGTGATCGGTAAAAAAGGCGAAGATGTTGATAAATTGCGCGCTGAAGTTAGCAAAAAAATGGGCGTACCTGTTCATATTAATATTGAAGAGATTCGTAAGCCTGATTTGGATGCTGCATTGGTTGCGCAGGGCGTTGCTCAGCAATTAGAGCGTCGTGTAATGTTTCGTCGCGCCATGAAGCGCGCGGTACAAAACGCAATGCGTCAAGGTGCTGAAGGTATCAAAATTCAAGTGGGTGGTCGCTTGGGTGGTGCCGAAATCGCTCGTACTGAGTGGTATCGCGAAGGTCGTGTACCTCTGCACACACTGCGTGCAGATATCGATTATGCAACAGCAGAAGCGAGCACCACCTACGGTATCATTGGTGTAAAAGTGTGGATTTTCAAAGGCGAAGTTATCGGTGATGTTACTGAAACCGAAGCAGCGTCCAAGAAAAAAGCCGCTAAATCCAAGTAAGGGGTACGCATCATGTTACAACCTAAGCGTACAAAGTTTCGCAAGCAGATGAAAGGCCGCAACCGCGGTCTGGCCCAGCGTGGCTCCAAAGTTAGCTTTGGTGATTTCGGCTTGAAAGCAACTGGTCGCGGTCGCATTACTGCGCGTCAAATTGAAGCAGCACGTCGTGCGATGACTCGCCATGTTAAACGTGGCGGTAAAATCTGGATCCGTGTGTTCCCCGATAAGCCGATTACAGCTAAACCACTCGAAGTTCGTATGGGTAGCGGTAAAGGTGGTGTTGAATACTGGGTGGCGCAAATTCGTCCTGGCAAGGTTCTATATGAAATGGATGGTGTAAGCGAGGAATTAGCTCGTGAAGCCTTCGCACTTGCCGCGGCTAAATTGCCAATTACAACAACATTTGTTAAACGTTCGGTGATGTGATGAAAGCTTCAGAACTCCGCGAAAAATCCGTCGAAGAGCTGAATGGCGTCTTATTGGATCAATTGAAAGAGCAGTTTAAATTGCGTTTGCAAGCTTCAACTGGCCAATTGACTCAATCGCACTTGCTTACGCAAGCGCGTAAAGACATCGCTCGCATCAAGACGGCGCTTAGTCAAAAGGCAGGTAAGTAACGATGACTCAAGAAACTAAAGTGGCTCGTACACTGACTGGCAAAGTTGTCAGCGACAAGATGGATAAAACCATCACCGTGTTGATTGAGCGTCGTGTAAAGCATGAGCTTTATGGCAAATACACTACTAAATCATCCAAGCTTCACGCTCATGATGAAAATAATGAGTGCAAGATAGGTGATCTCGTGACTGTTTCTGAGTCGCGTCCCCTGTCGAAAACCAAGACCTGGTCTTTAGTGAAAATTGAAGAGCGCGCTTCCGAAGTCTAAGACTTCCGCGCTTTTGTAAGTCAGTTTCGGAGACGGACGATGATTCAAACAGAAAGCTACTTAGATGTTGCTGACAACAGCGGTGCTCGCCGTGTCATGTGCATCAAGGTTCTTGGCGGCTCTCACCGTCGCTATGCGGCAGTGGGCGATATCATCAAAGTTACTGTTAAGGAAGCAATTCCTCGCGGTAAGGTGAAAAAAGGCCAAGTAATGAAGGCAGTTGTTGTACGCACCAAAAAAGGCGTGCGTCGTCAAGACGGTTCATTAATCAAGTTTGACGATAATGCTGCCGTACTGCTGAATAACCAAGATGCTCCGATTGGTACCCGTATTTTCGGACCTGTAACTCGTGAGTTACGTGGCGAGAAATTTATGAAAATCATTTCTTTGGCTCCTGAAGTGCTGTAAGCACTTCACGCTAAAGAGTCGAGGGCAGATAAATGCGTAAAATTAAACGTGATGACGAAGTGATTGTTGTCGCCGGACGTGACAAGGGCAAGCGCGGTAAAGTAGTTCGCGTATTGGCCGAAGATCGTTTGATCGTAAGCGGCATCAACATGATCAAGAAGCACCAAAAACCAAACCCACAATTGGGCGTTGCTGGTGGAATCGTTGAAAAAGAAGCTGCGATTCATGCTTCAAATGTTGCCATTTACAATCCGGCAACAAAGAAAGCTGACCGCGTAGGTTTCAAAGTGCTTGAAAATGGCGACAAAGTTCGTATTTTCAAATCCAATGGCGAAACCCTAGGGGCGTAATGAAACATGGCTAGGTTAAAAGAGCTTTACGTTAAAGAACTCGCCCCTAAACTCAAAGCAGAGTTGGGCTTGGCAAATGTGATGGAAGTTCCTCGCATTACCAAAATCACCCTGAACATGGGTGTTGGCGAAGCGACTGGCGACAAGAAAATTCTTGATAACGCCGTTAACGATCTGGTGAAAATTGCTGGTCAGAAAGTGGTTGTTACCAATGCGCGCAAATCTATTGCGGGTTTTAAAATCCGTGAAGATTGGCCAATTGGTTGCAAAGTAACTCTGCGTTCAGATCGTATGTACGAATTTTTGGATCGTCTGATTACTATCGCAATTCCGCGTATTCGCGATTTCCGCGGTATTAGTCCAAAGCAATTTGATGGTCGCGGTAACTTTTCAATGGGTGTGACTGAACAAATTATTTTCCCGGAAATCGACTACGACAAAGTAGATCGTTTGCGCGGGTTGGATATTTGTATCACCACAACTGCTCGCACCGATGAAGAAGGTCGTGCACTGTTGAAAGCATTTAACTTCCCTTTCAAAGGTTAAGGTGACGTCATGGCTAAGAAATCTATGATTGCACGCGAAGTTAAACGTGCAGAGACCGTGAAAAAATTTGCTGCCAAGCGTGCAGAATTGAAAGCGCTAATCGTTAGCCCTTCATCTACTGAAGAGCAAGTATGGGAAGCGCAAATCAAACTGCAAAAGATGCCTCGTGATGCTAGTGCCTCTCGTCAACGTAACCGTTGCCGTGTAACTGGTCGTCCTCATGGTGTTTACCGCAAATTCGGCCTGTGCCGTCACAAGTTGCGCGAAGCAGCCATGCGTGGTGATGTCCCCGGCTTGGTTAAGGCCAGCTGGTAAGCCTCGGCTTAATTTTAGGAGCAGAATCTGATGAGCATGCAAGATCCAATGGCAGATATGCTGACACGTATTCGCAATGCGCAAAACGTGGGTAAAGCAACTGTAACCATGCCTTCTTCAAAATTGAAAGTAAGCGTGGCAAAAGTACTCTCTGATGAGGGTTACATTAATGGTTTTTCAATCAGCGAAGGCGCTAAGCAAGAACTGACTGTTGACCTGAAATACTTTGAAGGCAAGCCAGTTATTGTTGAGCTTGACCGTGTAAGCCGTCCAGGCTTGCGTAATTATGCTGGTAAAGCGGCGCTGCCAACCGTTCGCGGTGGTTTGGGTATCGCAATTGTTTCTACCAGTAAAGGTGTAATGACTGATCGTGCTGCACGCGCCGCTGGCGTGGGTGGCGAAGTCCTCTGCACAGTATTCTAATTGGGAAATCGTCATGTCACGAGTTGCAAAAAGTCCGGTTGAAGTACCTGCTGCAGTGACTGTCACTCTTAACGGACAGTCTCTGTCCGTTAAAGGCAGCAAAGGTACATTGGCGCTGCAAGTTCATGCGAGCGTAGAGGTTAAGCACGATAATAATGTGCTTACTTTTGCACCGCGTGATGGCGCCAAGCAGTCAGATGCGCTAGCAGGCACTACCCGTGCGCTAGTTAATAACATGGTTCGCGGTGTCACTCAGGGTTTCGAAAAGAAACTTACCTTGGTTGGTGTTGGTTATCGTGTTAAAGCAGAAGGCAATACTGTAAACCTGTCTGTGGGTCTTTCTCATCCGGTCAATTATGTCCTGCCAGCAGGCGTTACGGTAGAGACCCCAAGTCAGACTGAAATAGTACTGAAAGGCACTGACAAGCAATTGCTTGGCCAGGTTGCCGCTGAAATCCGTGCATACCGTGAGCCAGAGCCATACAAGGGCAAAGGTATTCGTTATTCGGATGAAGTAGTACTGCGTAAAGAAGCTAAGAAGAAGTAGGCCTAGGATATGAGCGATAAGAAGCAAACCCGTCTTCGCCGTGCACGCCGTGCCCGCGCCAAGATTCGTGAATTAGGTGTTACGCGTTTATCTATCCATCGTACTCCACGTCATATTTATGCACAGTTGATTTCTGGTGACGGTGCAAAAGTATTGGCAAGTGCCTCTACTCTGGATAAAGATTTACGCAGTGGCAAAACTGGCAACGCTGATGCAGCCAAAGCAGTCGGTGCTTTGATTGCAGAGCGCGCTAAAGCAGCTGGCGTTACTCAAGTCGCATTTGACCGCAGTGGTTTTAAATACCACGGACGTGTTAAAGCACTTGCTGACGCTGCTCGTGAAGGCGGACTGGAATTCTAAAGGTGAGATATGGCATACGCTAAGAAAGAAGAAGACAACAACGAAGGCTTGCAAGAAAAATTAGTTCAAGTTAATCGTGTTGCTAAAACTGTTAAGGGTGGTCGTATCTTTCAATTTACCGCACTGACTGTTGTTGGTGATGGTAATGGCAAAGTTGGTTTTGGTCGCGGCAAAGCACGTGAAGTGCCTACTGCGATTCAAAAAGCGATGGAAGCTGCGCGTCGTAACATGATCAGTGTTGAGTTGAATGGCGATACCATTCAATACCCAACCAAAGGTGCTCATGGTGCGTCCAAGGTTTACATGCAACCAGCTTCGCAAGGTACTGGTGTTATCGCTGGCGGCGCTATGCGTGCCGTACTGGAAATCGCTGGTATTCAGAACGTTCTGTCCAAGTGCTACGGCTCTACCAATCCGGTTAACGTAGTTCGCGCCACTTTTAATGCCTTGAAAGAAATGACTTCTCCGGAAGCTGTTGCTGCCAAGCGCGGTAAAAGTGTTGAAGATATTCTGAACTAATCGACTTGTTCGATTACTAGAAGGCGGAATTCACCATGTCAAAGAAAATGATTAAAGTGACCCAGATTAAGAGCACCGCTCATCGTCTGGAAAGCCATAAGGCCTGTGTTAGAGGTCTTGGTTTACGTCGCATCCGTCACACTGTTGAAGTAGAAGACACTCCATCAGTTCGTGGCATGATTAACGTAGTTAACTATCTGGTTAAGGTAGAGGGAGAATAAGATGCGTCTGAATACCCTTAGCCCGGCACCGGGCAGTACTCACGCGAAAAAGCGTGTTGGTCGCGGTATCGGTAGTGGTTTAGGCAAAACTGCTGGTCGCGGTCACAAAGGTTTGAAGTCTCGTTCAGGTGGCTCTGTAAGACCAGGTTTCGAAGGCGGTCAAATGCCTTTGCAAATCCGTCTGCCAAAATACGGTTTTACTTCACGTATTGGCTTGGTTACTGCTGAGATCCGTTTGTCAGAATTGAATGCTGTTGAAGGTTCAGTTGTTGATATCGAGACCCTGAAACAAGCAGGTTTGATCAGTTCTGTAATCAAGCGTGCCAAGATTTTCGCTTCAGGCGAAGTCAAAAAAGCTGTCACTGTTAAAGGCCTGTCTGTATCTAAAGGTGCTAAAGCAGCGATTGAAGCCGCTGGCGGAACAGTAGAAGAGTAACGAGGCGCGAATGGCAACTCCAGGTAATCTGCCATTAGCAAATCAAAGAGGCTTGGGCGAGCTATGGGCTCGCCTGCGCTTTTTGTTTCTGGCAATAGTGATTTATCGTATTGGTACTCACATACCAGTGCCAGGTTTAGATCCAGAGCGAATTGCAAATCTGTTTAATCAAAACCAAGGAACTATCTTGGGCATGTTCAACATGTTCTCTGGTGGCGCCTTGGAGCGGATGAGTATTCTCGCATTAGGTATCATGCCCTATATTTCTGCATCGATTATTATGCAGTTGCTTACAGCAGTTACTCCTTCATTGGAGCAATTGAAGAAAGAGGGTGATGCAGGTCGTCGCAAGATCAACCAGTACACGCGTTACTTCACGGTGGTTTTGGCAAGCGTTCAAGCTTTGGCAATGGCGGTGAGTTTTTCGTCTTACGCATTCGGCGGTGAGCCCAGTTTTTCTTACTACTTCATAGCGGTGGTTTCTTTAGTAACCGGCGCGGTATTCATGATGTGGCTGGGGGAGCAAGTTACTGAGCGTGGTATCGGGAATGGTATTTCCATGCTGATATTCGCCGGTATTGTTGCGGGTATGCCTAGTGCAATAGGTCAAGCATTTGAGAGTGCTAGGCAGGGTGATTTACACATTATCGCATTGTTGATTGTTAGCATCCTTGCTATAGCCGTTATTTGGTTTGTTGTACGTATTGAGCGTGGTCAGCGTCGCATCACTATTAACTACGCCAAGCGTCAACAGGGTCGTCAAGGATATGCTGCTCAAAGCAGCCACCTTCCATTGAAAATTAACATGGCTGGTGTAATTCCTGCGATTTTTGCAAGTAGCATCCTGTTGTTCCCCGCGTCGATTGCTCAGTGGTTCGGTCAAGGCGGGGAAGGTGTTGTAAATGAGATGCTGCAGGAATTGGCGCTTGCTATAGGCCCTGGCCAGCCGTTGTATATCTTGTTTTTTGCTGGACTCATTACGTTTTTCTGTTTCTTTTATACGGCATTGATGTTTAATCCGAAGGAAGTTGCAGATAACTTGAAAAAATCGGGTGCTTATATTCCGGGTATTCGCCCAGGTGAGCATTCCGCTAAATATATTGATAGTGTTTTGACTCGCTTAACTGTGGTTGGCGCTATCTATATGTCGGCAGTTTGCTTGTTGCCTGAGTTCCTTGTAGTTGCCACTGGTGTGCCATTCTACTTGGGCGGAACATCACTGTTAATCGTAGTGGTTGTTGTGATGGACTTTATGTCTCAGGTCCAGGCTCACTTGATGTCTCATCAATATGAATCATTGATGAAGAAGTCAAATTTGAAAGGATATGGCAGCGGCAACGCGCGCTAATCCGCGATATTGAGGTTGAATCATGAAAGTTCGTGCTTCTGTTAAAAAAATTTGTCGTAATTGCAAAATGGTGCGTCGTAACGGTGTTTTGCGAGTAATTTGCAACGTTGAGCCGCGTCATAAGCAGCGTCAAGGCTAATACCTAACTCTTCGACATGAAAGCAAGGGCAGGTCGTCATTCTGTGACTTCCTGCCTCTTCTTTTAAGTTGTATGTGTTTTGTTTGCCAATAGGGGGCGTTGACTGTCGTTAGGCGAGAAATTGCCTAGCTATTGCTTTTGGGTGTATTTGCGGCTATCCTGCGCGCCTTTTGTTCGGGGCGAGGGTGGCACTTACGCTGTCAACGCTACAATTTAAGTGTTACTGGAGTAATTTGAATGGCTCGTATTGCTGGTGTAAACATACCAGATAACAAACACGCCGTTATCTCATTAACTTATGTATATGGGATTGGCCGTACCACAGCCAAGCAAATCTGTGCTGCTACTGGCATTGCTGAAGAAGTAAAAATCGGCACATTGTCTGAAGAGCAGATGGATGCTATCCGTGCTGAGGTTGCTAAGCGCACCGTAGAGGGTGACTTGCGTCGTGTAATATCTATGAATATTAAGCGTTTGATGGATTTGGGATGCTACCGTGGTTTGCGCCATCGTCGTGGTTTGCCGCTTCGTGGTCAGCGCACAAAAACGAACGCTCGTACCCGTAAAGGCCCACGTAAGCCAATTAAGAAGTAATTCTTGCTTACGACTTTCATTCACTTACGGTAACAAATTAGTAGGAAGAAATTGCTATGGCTAAGCCAAGTAATAAAACCACAGCCAAGAAAAAAGTTAAAAAGACGGTGATTGATGGCGTTGCGCACATCCATGCCTCTTTTAACAATACCATCGTGACTATCACTGATCGTCAAGGAAATGCTCTTGCTTGGGCGACCTCCGGTGGTTCTGGTTTCCGTGGTTCACGTAAAAGTACTCCTTTTGCTGCTCAGGTTGCTGCAGAGCGCGCTGGTGAAGCTGCAAAAGAATATGGTTTGAAAAACCTCGACGTCGAAGTTAAGGGGCCTGGCCCAGGTCGCGAATCTGCTGTTCGTGCACTTAACAATGTTGGTTATAAAATTACTAACATTACTGACGTTACGCCGATTCCTCACAACGGCTGTCGTCCGCCGAAGAAACGTCGCGTATAAGGGGGAGAATAGAAAATGGCTCGTTATATTGGACCTACTTGTAAACTATCTCGCCGCGAAGGTACCGATCTTTTTCTGAAGAGTGGTGCGCGTGCGTTAGATTCAAAATGTAAGATTGAAACTGCTCCTGGTCAACATGGCCAACGTCGTGGTCGTTTGTCTGACTATGGTGTGCAGTTGCGTGAAAAGCAAAAAGTTCGTCGTATTTACGGCATTCTTGAGAAGCAATTCCGTGGGTACTACAAAGAAGCTGCTCGTCGTAAAGGCGCAAGTGGTGAGAACCTGTTGAAGCTCTTGGAATGCCGTCTGGATAACGTGGTCTATCGTATGGGCTTCGGCTCAACTCGCGCTGAATCACGTCAGTTGGTATCTCACAAAGCAATCAGTGTTAATGGTAAAACCGTTAACGTTGCTTCTTTCCAAGTAGCAGCTGGCGATGTAGTTGCTGTACGTGAAAAGGCTAAAAAGCAATTGCGTGTACAGAATGCATTGAATTTGGCTGGTCAACGTAGCAATGTTGAGTGGGTTGATGTGAATAGCGAGAAGAAAGAAGGCGTTTTTAAACGCGTCCCTGATCGTATTGATTTACCTGCCGATATCAATGAGAACCTCATCGTCGAGCTTTACTCCAAGTAAGGGACGAACCGCTAACAGGTGTGGCTATGCAGACTGCAGTAAACGAATTTTTGACTCCGCGTCATATCGATGTTTCAGAAAGTGGTCCAACGCGCGCTCGCGTTGTGTTGGAGCCTCTGGAGCGTGGTTTTGGACATACTTTAGGTAATGCATTGCGTCGTATTTTGCTTTCGTCAATGGCCGGCTGTGCTATTACTGAAGTAGAAATTGAAGGTGTGTTGCATGAATACAGCGCGATTGAAGGCGTGCGCGAGGATGTAATTGAAATCCTCCTCAACCTTAAAGGCGTTGCGGTAATTATGCATGGTAAGGATCATGCCGTTCTTACTCTGACTAAAAAAGGTCCTGGCGTTGTTACTGCTGCTGATATTCAGCTAGACCATGATGTGGAAATTAAAAATCCTGATCATGTAATTGCGAATATTACTGGCAATACTGAATTGAAAATGCGCTTAACTATTGCTCGCGGCCGCGGCTATCAGCCAGCTGACAGTCGTCGTCGTGATGACGATGAGAGTCGTGCTATTGGTCGTTTGCAATTAGATGCATCTTTCAGTCCGGTCAAGCGTTTGGCTTACAGTGTTGAAAGTGCTCGCGTTGAGCAGCGCACGGACCTGGATAAATTGATTTTGGATCTGGAGACCAATGGTACCATCGATCCAGAAGAAGCAATCCGTCGTGCAGCAACAATTCTGCAGCAGCAATTGGCTGTATTTGTTGACCTGGAAGGTGAAAAGCAGTCCGCACCAGAGCAAAAAGAAGAGGCTATTGATCCAATTCTGTTGCGTCCGGTTGATGATCTTGAGCTTACCGTTCGTTCGGCAAACTGCTTGAAAGCGGAAAATATATACTACATTGGCGATTTGATTCAGCGTACAGAAGTAGAGCTGTTGAAGACTCCAAACTTAGGTAAAAAATCTCTTACCGAGATTAAAGATGTACTGGCCTCACGCGGTTTGTCGCTCGGTATGCGTTTGGAAAACTGGCCACCGGCTAGCTTGAGAAACGACTAAAGAACTGAAATAAACCGCTGTTGTCACCTAAGTGATAACAGCGGTTTATTTTTATTATTAGTTTGCCCGTTAACTCACTTCGGTGCGGGCGATTAACGAGATTGCTGTTAGCAATCCTTTTTGAAGGAAATTTGTTATGCGTCATAAATTAAGTGGCCGTCAGTTAGGCCGTAATGCATCTCACCGTAAAGCTATGTTTCGCAACATGGTTATTTCTTTGGTTGAGCATGAATTAATTAAAACTACCTTGCCAAAAGCAAAAGAGCTGCGTCGCTTTGCAGAGCCTTTGATCACTTTGGCTAAAGTGGATAGCGTTGCTAACCGTCGTTTAGCATTCGCACGTTTGAACAGCAAAGAAGCTGTAGGTAAGTTGTTTAGCCAACTCGGTCCTCGTTACAACACTCGTCCTGGTGGTTATGTTCGCATTTTGAAATGCGGCTTCCGTGCTGGCGATAAAGCTCCTATGGCTTATGTTGAACTGGTTGATCGTCCAGTTAAAGCGCTGGAATCTGCAGTAGAAGCTGAATAAGCTGCCATCAGATTTAGCAAAAAAGGCCAAGCAGAAATGCTTGGCCTTTTTTATTTTCGTATCATGTTTTTCTATGTTTGAATTGTTGTGTCGTAAAGCCAGTTTCCAGTTTCCAGTTTCCAGTTTCCAGTTTCCATTTTTCCTTTGACTCGTATGGTCAATGTCTCACACGACATTCAGCTTTTGCCGACTTTTCCTAATTCTGTTTTTCGATAAAATGGTCAACACAAGGACGCTAATCAGGACAGGATGTGCTGATTAAGGATGTGGTTTCAGGATGAAGCTATCAACGGATGTGAGTCTATTTAGGCATGATGCCAGCCGATCATGAAGATCGGTTTCCCAAGCAGGATGCAACGGGGCTTGCGGGATGCAACGCCCCTTTTTTCTTTTTTGTATTTCTTTCTTTATCCCTTCGTTTTTGTCGCTCTAACTGGCTTGGCTTTTTTCGCATTTGCTTTAAGCATGGGAGCTAAAAATCTGCCGGTGTGTGAATAATCCAGTTGAGCAATATCTTCCGGTGTTCCTGTGGCGATAATCTGTCCTCCGCCGCTGCCGCCTTCCGGGCCTAAGTCCACTATCCAGTCTGCCGTTTTGATGACATCCAGGTTGTGCTCAATCACTACTACTGTGTTGCCGTGATCGCGCAGGCGATGCAATACGTTGAGCAGTTGCTGGATGTCGTAGAAGTGCAGGCCGGTGGTGGGTTCATCAAGGATATAGAGCGTTTTACCGGTATCGCGTTTGGATAATTCCTTGGCGAGTTTTACTCGCTGCGCTTCGCCGCCGGACAGGGTGGTGGCGGACTGGCCCAAGCAGATATAGGACAGGCCCACATCAATCAGTGTCTGCAGTTTATTGGCGATGGCAGGTACAGGCTCAAAAAAGGCGCGGGCGTCTTCGATGGTCATGCCCAGAACTTCATTGATGTTCTTCCCTTTGTATTTCACATCCAGTGTTTCGCGGTTATAGCGTTTACCTTTACATACATCGCAAGGTACATAAACGTCCGGTAAGAAGTGCATTTCCACTTTGGTGACGCCATCGCCTTGGCAGGCTTCGCAGCGACCACCTTTAACGTTGAAGCTGAAGCGACCGGGTTGATAACCGCGCGAACGCGATTCCTGGGTGCCGGCAAATAACTCGCGAATCGGGGTGAAGATACCGGTGTAGGTCGCGGGGTTGGAGCGCGGAGTGCGGCCAATCGGGCTTTGGTCGATATCGACGCACTTATCGAACAGTTCCATACCTTCGATGCTGTCGTAGGGCGCCGGGTCGAGCGTAGTGGCGCCGTTTAATGCGGTGGCGGCCAACGGATGTAATGTGGCATTGATCAGCGTTGATTTGCCTGAGCCGGATACGCCGGTGACGCAGGTCATCAGCCCGACCGGAATTTCCAATGTCACATTCTGCAGGTTATTGCCCTTGGCACCCGTGAGGCGCAGCAGGTTTTTGCTGTCGAACGTGTGGCGTTTGGCAGGCACGGCGATTTCGCGGGCGCCGCTTAAATACTGACCGGTGATGGAGTCCTTGGTAGCCATAATAGCTTTGACATTGCCTTGGGCGATAACCTGGCCACCGTGCACGCCGGCACCTGGGCCTATATCGATCACATGGTCGGCAAGGCGAATTGCGTCTTCGTCATGCTCCACTACGATCACGGTATTACCGATGTCGCGCAGGTGAGTCAGGGTTTTGAGCAGGCGCTCGTTGTCGCGCTGGTGTAAACCAATCGACGGCTCATCGAGGATATACATTACCCCCACCAAGCCGGCGCCAATCTGACTGGCCAAGCGGATACGTTGGGCTTCGCCGCCCGACAGGGTTTCGGCGCTGCGATTTAATGTCAGATAATTCAGTCCGACGTCTACCAGGAAACGGAAGCGATCGCGCAGTTCTTTGAGAATCTTATCGGCGATGCCTGCTTTGCGGCCGGTAAAGGCCAGCTTCATGTAGTAGTCATAGGCATCGGCGACCGGCATTTCGGTGATCTTGGGTAGCGGGCGCTCGTCGATAAACACGTTGCGTGCTTCAATCCGCAAACGCGTGCCTTCGCATTCGGGGCAGGGCTGGCTCGACAGGAATTTGGTCAGGTCTTCGCGCACCGAGTTGGATTCGGTATCGCGATAGCGGCGTTCCATATTGGTCAGTACGCCTTCGAAGCTGTGGCTGCGTTTGTACACATCGCCGCGATCGTTAATGTAGTTAAACTCGATCACTTCCTCACCCGAACCATAGAGGACTGCATCACGCTGCTTGGCTTTGAGCTTTGACCAAGGGGTGTTCACATCAAACACATAATGTTTGGCGAGCGAGCTGAGCATATGGAAGTAGTAGACGTTGCGCTTGTCCCAGCCGCGGATAGCACCTTCGGATAGGCTTAGCGCGGTATCCTGAATCACTTTGTCTTCATCAAAAAACTGATGCACGCCCAAGCCGTCACAGGTAGGGCAAGCGCCGGCGGGGTTGTTGAATGAAAACAGGCGTGGCTCGAGTTCGGTCAGGCTGTAGTCGCAAATAGGGCAGGCATGTTTGGATGAAAACAAACGATCGGGCGCTTCGCCATCCATGTAGTTAATGCAGGCAATGCCTTCGGATAAATTCAGGGCAGTTTCAAAGGATTCCGACAGGCGTAGCTTTAAATCCTCGCGCACTTTAAAGCGGTCGACGACCACTTCGACGGTGTGCTTCTTTTTCTTATCGAGCTTGGGAGTATCGTCCAGGTCGCAGAGGATGCCGTCGATCCGCACGCGGATAAACCCATCGCGCTTGAGCTGCTCGAATATGTGCAAATGCTCGCCCTTGCGGTCACGGATCACCGGTGCCAGCAGCATCAGCTTGGTGCCTTCGGGCAGGGCGAGAGTGGTATCAACCATCTCGCTAATAGTCTGGGCAGTCAGGGGCGCGCCGTGTTCCGGGCAGCGCGGCTCACCGACGCGCGCGTAGAGCAAACGCAGGTAGTCGTAGATTTCGGTGATGGTGCCCACGGTAGAGCGGGGGTTATGCGAGGTGGATTTCTGCTCGATGGAAATCGCCGGGCTCAGGCCTTCGACGTGATCGACATCTGGTTTTTCCATCATCGACAAAAACTGGCGCGCGTAAGTGGACAATGATTCCACGTAGCGGCGCTGGCCTTCGGCGTAGAGCGTGTCGAACGCCAGTGACGATTTGCCCGAACCGGACGGACCGGTGATAACGACGAGCTTGTCGCGCGGGATATCAAGGTCAATGTTTTTAAGATTGTGGGTGCGCGCACCCCTAACAATAATTTTGTCCATTTACTGCAATCCGCCGTGGCCATTCAAAACGATCGATTATACGTGAATAGATTGCCAGTAGATGTCAGGAGCCGGCTTTCTTCTGTAAGCCTTGGTAAACGCCCAGCGGTAGGATTTGTGCAAACTTGCGCAGGATTTATGGGCTGGCCTTGGCGCGAATTGGTACACTGTCGCCCCTTTAATGAATGACACTGCCAACGACCATTTGCCATGCAAGATCCCGCTTCCCCTTCATTTCCCAACGACACGCCTGTGCCCTTTGAGCGCAAGGTAGTTATGTCGTTGGCGGCGCTCTACACCTTTCGCATGTTCGGCCTGTTTATGTTGCTGCCGGTGCTGGCGCTTTATGGCACCGAATACGCCCATCACAGCCCGTTTTTGCTCGGCTTGGCGCTGGGTGCCTATGGTTTTAGCCAGGCGCTGTTGCAGATTCCCTTCGGGGTGATGTCCGACCGCATCGGGCGCAAACCGTTAATCCTCGTAGGTTTAATTGTGTTTGTGCTGGGCAGTGTGGTCGCCGCGCTGGCCGATTCGGTCTACGGCTTGATCCTTGGTCGCTTCCTGCAAGGCGGTGGGGCGATTTCGGCGGTGGTGATGGCGCTGCTGACCGATCTCACCTCCGATGAAAACCGCACCAAGGCGATGGCCACCATTGGCGCATCGATTGGTGTTTCCTTTTCGGTTGCCATGACCGCCGGCCCGCTGCTCGCGGCATGGGGTGGAGTAGGCGCGATCTTCTGGCTGACGGCGGCGCTGGGGCTGGTGGGGATTTATATCCTGCTCAAGCTGGTGCCCAATGTGGCGGAATCCACTGCCAAGCGCGAGGCCGTTGCGGTGCCGGGGCTGCTGGCGGCAACGCTCAAGCATCCGCAATTACTGCGCTTGAATGTCGGGATTTTCGTGCTGCACTTTGTGCTTATGTCCAGCTTTGTGGTGTTGCCGTTAATGCTGCAAGATCAGCTGCAGATAGCGCGCGAATATCACGGCCTCATTTACTTCCCGCTGCTCGCCTTTGCGTTCGTGCTGATGCTGCCGTTTGTGATCATCGCCGAAAAGCGGCGCAAGATTAAAAATGTCTTCCTGATCGCCGTCGGCCTGTTACTGCTTGCCGAGCTGGCACTGATGGTTGTCGGTGCCAATCGCGTATTTGCGCTGCTGGTGCTATTTGTCTTTTTTATCGCCTTCAATATTCTGGAGGCAACCCAGCCCTCGATGGTTAGCAAGATTGCTCCTGCCGGAGCCAAAGGTACGGCGACGGGCATCTATTCCACCTGCCAAGTGCTGGGTGTATTTGGTGGCGGCGCGCTGGGGGGATGGTTGCTGCAGCAGCACGGTGCCAACGCAGTCTTTATGCTCAATGCGCTTCTGGTAATGGTTTGGCTGATTGTAGCTTGGTCGATGAAACCGCCGCACTTTCTCGCCAGTGTGTTGATTCCGCTGCGCGGCCAGGATCATCAAGCGACCCTGGACAAGCTGCGCGCGGTTGATGGCGTGGCTGAGGCGATAATCGTTGCCTCGGAAAATACCATCTACCTCAAAGTCGATCAGCGCCGGGTGGACCGTAAACAGCTGGCGGCAATCGTAGATGGCTCAGCGTAATAAATGATAAAGTGCTCCACCCCGCAAACGGGGGAAAGCAGAAATTTGAATGCCGTCTATGTCTCGATTACAGGAGGCGGATACACGATAAATCAAGAGGAATACAAAATGGCACGCGGAATAAACAAAGTAATTTTGATCGGCAATATCGGGCAAGACCCCGAAGTGAAATACATGCCCTCCGGCGGTGCCGTGACCAACGTCAGCGTAGCCACTTCCGAGACCTGGAAGGACAAAAACACCGGCCAGCCGCAAGAGCGCACCGAATGGCACCGCGTCGTATTCTTCAATCGCTTGGGTGAGATCGCCGGCGAGTATCTGAAAAAAGGCTCCAAGGTTTACATCGAAGGCGCACTGCGCACCCGTAAATGGCAAGCGCAAGATGGCACCGACCGCTACACCACGGAAATCGTGGCGAGCGAAATGCAAATGCTCGATGGCCGCGGCGAGAGTGCCGGCATGGGTGGTGGTGCAGGTATGGGTGCCGCAGCAATCGCCAACAGCTTCGACCAAACCCCGCAGTACAACAATGCTCCCGCGCAAGGTGGATACAATCAGGGCGGCGGTTACCCACAACAACCCGCGCGCGCGCCGCAACAATCAGCTCCCCAACAAAATACTCCGCCGCACCAACCTGCGGGATTTGATTCGTTTGATGATGATATTCCTTTTTAGTCTCTGGTAAGGACGCAACTCGTGTAAGCACAAAAACAAAAGCCCCTTTAATTCGGGGCTTTTGTTTTTATGGTGCAGACATTCTGTATTAAGGAATCTTGTGAATATCCACTCCTACTCCAAAGCCCACTATTTCTATCTGGCAATCCTGCTTCTGGTCAGTTTCCTATCGCTCTACAAGGGAGTGACCGTGTCGTTTTCATCGGACGACTATGTGCATCTGCTCAACAATATTCACTATAAAAACCTTGGCGATGCGCTGGATGTATTTGTTAACCCCTATGGTCGAGAATACCGGCCACTGGTGAGACTTTCGCTCTGGTTAAACCACCAAATGGGGGTGACGGCGCTTCCCTATAAACTGAGTAATATTGCGATGCATCTTTTATGCGTCGTATTTGTGTATCTGATTATGCTCAGGTTGGGGGCTGAAAAAATCGCGGCACTGATCGGTGTTAGTTTTTTTGCGTTGCACCCGATTCATATCACCAGCATTCATTTTATTTTGGGTAGAACCGATCTGGTCGCCGCGGTGTTTTATCTGGCGACGTTGGTTGCTATCAGTGGATGGTCGGCGCGCATCACCTTTAAGCAATATCTAGTGGTGAGTGTCTTATTTATTGCTGCGCTTTGTTCCAAAGAGTTATCAATCACCTTGCCGATAATGATGTTCGCCATTCTGGTGATAAAGCATCGCCATTTTTCATTAAAAGAAATGGTTTTCGATGGCCTAAAACTCTGGCCTTTTGCGCTACTTGCCCTGGTGTATTTGGGGGCGCGTTTGTACCTCTGGCACGATATGCCGGAGGCTATCAATGTCTACACGAATTTCTCGGTCAAAAATATCATCACTAACTACGGTGAGTGGATGTTTGGATTGCTGTACCCATTTGATTTATACGTTGCCCATGAATGGTTTTATCAACAGAGAGTCGCATTTGTTGGTAGCGCGATTGTCAGTGTGTTGGTCATCAGTGGTTTGGTGTGGTGCGTTTTGGGTGAGCGCAGAAAAACGTTTGTGCGTGATCCTCTATTGTGGTTTGGCCTCGGTTGGATACTGATAACCTTAATTCCCATGGCTGGCGGCAATGCCCACCGCTGGTATCTTTATGTGCCGAGTGCAGGGATCAGTTTTATTATTGCCATGCTATGGAAACATGTATGTCCCGCGCGTCGCACATCGCTCGCAGTGGCGTGCGTTCTGGTTTTGTGTGTATACACAGTTGAAATGTTTCGCCAATCGAATATCTGGCACAAGCAAAGCGAACTGACAGAAAGTTTTCTGCGCGAGTTTGAACAACAAGGGCTGCATAAAAAAGAGCGAGTCACGTTTGCCAATGTTCCCTTTGGCTATCAAGGCGCCTTTTTGTTTTCCCATAATTCGCTGCAAGAGGCGCTGCAGTTGAGGCATGGTTACTTTCCGCGTATTCAGGTGCTGTCTTTTCTCAACCTTGATGACCAGACCCGGGTTGATGTGAGTGAGACTGGTGCGGCGATTCGCTTCTCCATTGTGCCAACAGCCTTCCAGTATTTTATGTTGACCGCCAGCGAACGGCGCTTTACTCACACTGAGGCCAGGGAACTCTATGGCTATAGTGTTGCGACCACCAAACTCAATGCCACTGGCAGGATCCTGAACTATGAAGTAGTAGCCAAATCCGGTTCCGAGCCTGTGTATTATTTTGATGGCATTGCTATCAAACGTTTTAGCAATCCATGATGGCATCGGCATCGATTTAAAAGAGCCAGCATTAGCCCCGCAATGCGGGGCTTTTTTATTTGCAATGAAATAGAAATTTTTTGCAGGAGCCTTTTTTAAATTTTTTGAAGATAAAAATAATTTCCTTCTTATGTTTAATTTGATGTCATTTTAAGTTTCTATAGGAATATGAAATTTATCTTTAATGTTTTAATTTAAAATAAGTATGTTTCCTCTCAAATTGATAAGGTTTTTGCATAACAAATCTTTACGGCCTAATTAGATTTCGCGGCAGCAACACGTCTATACTGATTTTCGCGTTATAAAAAAACGTCTCAGCCTTCATTTATTTTTATTCAGTTTTTGATGTCTCTTTGACGCATTAAATTGCAAAAATTTGGTTGCATCATTCGTTTCCCGCTTGCGCCAAAAGGTCCTATCTCCCTCGACATTTCGAGGCAAAGATAAAGGCTGTGTTCTAGCGCGCTAAGCGTGGCTGATCTTTTTTGGTTATCAAGGAGTGCTAGATGAAAAACCCATTGGCGATAGTGACCAGTGCGCTGCCTATGCTGTCGTTAGCAGCGCTGCTGATGTCGCTCCCTTCCCAAGCACAGGATCAGGGTGCCACCGATCTCGCGAAGCAGCTTTCCAACCCTATTTCGTCGCTGATCAGCCTGCCATTCCAGCTTAATTATGATCAGGATATGGGGCCGGATCGTGACGGAGAGCGCTACACGCTCAACGTACAGCCCGTCGTTCCTTTCTCTATTTCGCAAGATTGGAACCTCATTTCGCGCACGATCTTGCCGCTTATCGACCAGAACGATGTCGTTCCCGGCACTAACGGCGAGTCTGGTTTAGGCGACACGGTGCAAAGCTTTTTCTTCTCCCCGAAGGCGCCTACCAGTAACGGCGTTATTTGGGGGATTGGGCCGGTGTTGCTACTGCCTACCGCCACAGATGATCTGCTTGGCTCCGAGAAGTGGGGCGCAGGCCCTACCGGGGTCGTATTGAAACAGGCCGGGCATTGGACTTACGGCGCCTTGGCAAATCACATATGGTCGTTTGCGGGCGAGAGCGATCGCGCTGATCTGAGTTCCACCTTCCTCCAGCCCTTCCTTTCCTACACCACTCCGAAAGCCTGGAGCTTCACGCTGCAAACCGAGTCCACCTACGACTGGAAGGCGGAGGAGTGGAATGTCCCGATTGGCCTGTTCGTGGCCAAGGTCGCCAAGTTCGGCAAGCAACCAGTGCAGTTCCAGTTCGGCCCGCGCTATTACGCCGAGCATACCGAGAACGGCCCGCGGGGCTGGGGTATGCGCGCTGGGGTGGTGTTTATGTTTCCGAAATAGGTGTTTGCCCGCTTTTAGTTCATCGCTCCACCCCAATGCACCAGTCGCCTAAACCGCGCTGGTGCATTTTTTTATTTCTTGTGCGTAAAACCTCTCGCGATGCTTGGGCGCCCAAGTGTGCACAAATCGTTATTTGCGCATTTTGTTCTAAGGCGAATTTAGGCAAAACAGTCACTTTGTAATATGATCCCGCCGCAATTTTTTGCGCCATTTTTTACCAGATTTAATCAAGGATCATAAACAACATGTGGATAAGTTCTCTAGTTCAATCCGGCGTTCGTCATATCTTCATTTTAGGGTTAGCCAGTTCATTAGCTGCTTGTGGCGGAGGAGGTGGCGGTGATACTCCAAGTTCAACACCTGCAAGCCCCAGTTCGATAGCCGCTTCTAGTATTAACTCTTCAAGTAGTTCCCTCAGCAACTCAAACAACAGTTCCAGCTCGATAAGCAATTCCAGTACTGACGCCGAGAGTTCTGCCAGTAGCTCGACGACCGGCGTAACAATAACAATACCCCTTCCCGATACACCTAATGAGTTCCGTTTTGTTCCAGTTATTGGTGCGGCATTGAACTCAAGCACCACATCTACAGTGATTACTATTTCCGGTATCAGGGGGGCACAGCCAATCAGCATTACCAATGGTGAGTATTCGATTGATGGTGGAGCTTTTACTAACTCAGTGGACTCAATCAGTAATGGTCAAACTGTTGCGGTTAGGGTGATGAGTGCTGCGACTGCTGCGACCGAGACACAAGCAGTAATAGCAATTGGGGGCACCGAACACGTATTCTCCGTAACCACAACCAGCTTGTTAGGCGGAGCTATTCAGGGGAAACCTCTTAATATTGGGGGTGTAGTGACGACCTTTGCTGGAACTCCGCCAGGAGCGGATGGTGCGGGTGCTTTGGCGCGTTTTAGTTCACCGGAGAGTGTTGCGACTGATGGGAGCTACCTTTATGTAGCCGACACCCAAAGTCATAAAATTCGCAAAGTCGAGATAGCAACGGGTGTCGTTACCACGCTTGCTGGAAATGGTTCAGGCGGTTACGCCGATGGCATAGGAAGTACCGCGAGTTTCGAGCGCCCACGAGGTCTTACTATCAATGGGAATCATCTTTATGTCGCCGATACTGACAATAATAAAATTCGCAAAATCGAAATAGCGACAGGAGCGGTCTCTACGTTGGCTGGGAGTGGTTTGTACGGTAGTACTGACGCGATAGGACATGCGGCAAGTTTTTCTCAGCCAGAAGGCATTACCACTGATGGTACTTATCTTTATGTCGCTGATACCTACAACAATAAAATCCGCAAAATCGAGATAACAACGGCCATGGTCACTACACTGGCTGGGAGTGGTGCAAGTGGTGGTGCGGATGGCACAGGCAGTGCAGCACTTTTTAACACTCCGCAGGGCATCATCACTGATGGCACTTATCTTTATATTGCTGATACCTACAACTTTAAAATCCGCAAAATCGAGATGGCGACAGGAGCGGTCTCTACGTTGGCTGGCAGTGGGTCATCTGGCTATGCGGATGGAGTAGGTGCTGCGGCGACATTCTATTATCCACACAGCATAACTACTGATGGCATCAATCTTTATGTTGGTGGTCCTTCTGTACGTAAAATCGTTATCGCATCTGGAGTCGTTACTACATTGAGCACCATCGGTGCAGAAAGTGGGGGCGAGGATGGTGCGAATAGTTGTTATGCACAGGGCATTACTATTGATGATGCGCATATGTATGTTGTCGGTGGAGCGAGTGTTTGCAAAATTGAAATAACAACGGGCGTGAATGAGAAGATTGCCGGCGGCAATTTTTACGGTGGTACTGACGGTGTAGGCGCAGCAGCAAGCTTCGGCGAAGCCAATTCCATTACCACCGATGGCTCCCACCTTTATCTAGCCGATTCGTCCAATAATAAAATCCGAAAAATTTCGATTGATACCGGTCTTGTAAGTACATTTGCGGGTAGTGGATTAGAGGGGAGTACTGATGGTGCGACCACAGAAGCGAGCTTTGACTACCCAGCAGGTATTACAACTGATGGTACTTATCTTTATGTTGCCGATAGTGGTAATAACAAAATTCGCATGATCGAGCTATCAACAGGTGTGGTGATTACACTTGCCGGAAGTGGCTTAGAAGGTTCTGCTGATGGCGTAGGGGTAGCGGCTAGCTTTAAGTTCCCTTCAGATCTCACCACAGATGGCACTTATCTTTATGTTAGTGACTCTGGCAATCGTAAAATTCGTAAAATTGCTATGGCAACTGGTGTTGTCACCACCTTGGCTGGCAGCGGTTTGTCTGGAGAAACCGATGGCATTGGTGCAGATGCGAGCTTTAGCTACATGTCCGGTATCACCACAGATGGTGTTCATCTTTATGTTGCCGATAGCGGTAATAATAAAATTCGAATGATCGAGATATCGTCGGGTACGGTTGCCACTCTTGCGGGTAGTGATTCATTAAGTGGGTGGGCAGACGGGGTTGGAGCAGCAGCAGTCTTCTATAATCCAAGTGGTATCACTACTGATGGTGCTTATCTTTATGTAACAGACGCGCTTAATTATAAAATCCGTAAAATCGAGATAACAACCGGAACTGTTACCACGCTTGCGGGAGGGCATACGCCTGGAAGCGGCGATGGTGTAGGTGCCGCTGCGAGTTTTGATTTCATGGCAGGTATTACCAGCGATGGTTTTGTGTTGTATGTAGTTGATTCTTATAACAACACCATCCGCAAAATTGAATAAACGGATGCTCGTTGAATAGTTAGGTTTTACACCTCACTCGCCCGCTTTTTAGCGGGCTATTTTTTTGAGACAGATTTCATTGCCCGCTTTTAGGTCAAATCCGCCCCCCAACGCACCAGTCGCCTAAACCGGGCTGGTGCATTTTTTATTTCTCCGCGCTTATCCCCACTAAAAATTGTTCCTGTTGCTAACAGTTATCGCGTTTTATCCTTTTGATTTTTAAGGATAAAAACATCGCCATAACAAAAATTGACTGTTTGGTCATGTAATTGGACTGCTTTTTGCTCTTTCTGGCCTGTGTGTTTTGTCACCCAAATTTACTTATTGGTATTCGCATTGGGCGAAGCAGGTTTAAGGGCAACAAGAAGAACTATGGCTGTAATCAACCGTTTTTTAGCTGTGATGGGGGTGCCGCTGGTTTTGCTGGGCGGGCACGCGGCCAAGGCTGCTCCAGGGTTAACAGAGGCGCAGGCGTTCCTCGATACGCACTGCGAGCGCTGTCATAACGATGAACGTATGTCGGGCAATTGGTCACTATCGAATGTGGACATCAATGATATCGCCCAAGGCAAAGGCCTGAAGGATTGGGAGGCGATCCTGCGCGTGACCGAGCGGCGCGAAATGCCGCCTGCGTCGCGCCCGCAACCCGAGGCCGATGAGCTGGCGGGTTTTACCGGCTGGCTGCAAGGCTCGCTTGATGGCTATGCCAACGCACACCCCAACCCCGGCCGCGCGACTCTGCGCCGTTTGAATCGCACCGAGTACAACAACGCGGTGCGCGATCTGCTCGATCTGGATATCAATGTCGCCGAGGCGCTGCCGACCGACGATACCGGCTATGGCTTCGATAATATCGCCGATGTGCTCTCGGTATCGCCCACGCTCATGGATCGCTATATGGCGGTGGCGGGCAAGGTGAGCCGTTTGGCTGTGGGCGTAGGCTCGACCCAGCCATCGACCATCACTTATCAACTGCCCAAAGACGGCTCGATTCTGAACCAGGGCGTGCCCTCGGTGGATGAGCGCATGAGCACGGATTTGCCGCTGGATTCACGCGGCGGCGGGGCGTTTGAATACTACGCGCCCTACGATGGCATCTACGAAATCAGCGGCTACCTCAACGCCAATACCAACAACGAAGTGGATCGCATGGATGACAACCGCGTCAGTTTGCGCGTGCCGCTCACGGCGGGGCCGCACAGTATCGGCATGAGTTTCCGCAAGCAGCTGGCGCTGGATGAGCAGGTGCAGATACTGCGTAACAACACCGAAGAAGTGCCGCTGCCGACCGAGGCGCCGACGCAACTGACGCTCGACTTTGTTGTGGATGGCGCGCGCGTGGGCGACACCCAGGTGCCGTCCTATTACATGTCGCCGCGCTTTGCGCAAAAGAACTTCCCGCGCGATCTTTTGGAAATTAACGTCGCCGGCCCCTACGAGGTTGCGGGTGCAGGTGAAACGCCCAGCCGCGCCAAAATTTTCAACTGTACGCCGCGCTTTTGGCCCCTCGATGAAGCCTATTGCGCGCGCAAAATTATCGGCAGCCTCGCGCAGCAAGCCTATCGCCGCCCGGTGACCGAAGTGGATATCGACCGCTTGATGAAAGTGTACGAGCAAGCAGAACAAGCGGCAGGATTTGAGCAAGGCATCGCGGCATCGATTCAGGCGATTCTGGTATCGCCCGGCTTTTTGTTCCTGCACGAAACTGATCCCGAAGGCAGTAAACCGAGCGATGTTCATCTGATTAGCGATACCGAATACGCCGCACGCCTCGCGCTGTTTTTGTGGAGCAGCCTGCCCGATGAAGAGCTGTTGCTGATGGCGGAGAAAGGCAAGTTGCGCGAGCCAGAAGTCTTGAAGCAGCAGGTAACCCGCATGCTGGCTGATGACCGCGCGCTGGCGCTGGAGCAGAATTTTGCCGGGCAATGGCTTTACTTGCGCAACCTCGAATTCCAGCGCCCCGATGTAAAGGAGTTCCCCGAATTTGATGCGCCATTGCGCGCGGCCATGAAGCGGGAGAGCGAGCTGTTTTTCACCTCAATCCTGCGCGATAACGCCAGCATCCTCGACTTTATCAAGAGCGATTACACCTTCCTCAACGAGCGTTTGGCCAAGCATTACGGCATCGACGGTGTGCAGGGACCGGCATTCCGCAAAGTCGCGGTTAGCCCTGAATCCATGCGTGGCGGCTTGCTCGGGCAGGGCAGCATCCTGACGGTGACCTCTTACTCCAACCACACCTCGGTGGTGCGCCGCGGCAAGTGGATTCTCGACAATCTACTCGCTGCACCTCCGCCACCGCCACCGCCAGATATCCCCGCACTTAAAGCACAGGATAAGGGCGGCAAGGCGCTCAACGCGCGCGAACAACTGGCGCAGCACAGTGAAGATCCGGCCTGCTCCTCCTGCCACGTGAAGATGGACCCACTCGGCCTTGCGCTGGAGAAATACGATGCCGTGGGGCGTTTCCGCCTGCTGGATGCCGGTCGCCCGATTGATGTGCGCACCAATATGCCCGATGGCACCGAATTTGAAGGGTTATCGGGTCTGCAAGATGTGCTTATGGCGCGCAAGCAACAATTTGCCGGCGCCTTTACCGAGCGATTGATGACCTACGCCCTCGGTCGAGGTATTGAGCCGAGCGACCAGCCGCAGTTGCGCAAAATAGTGCAGCAGGCGGGTGCGGACAATTACGCCATCCACAGCATTATTTGGGGAATCCTCAATAGCCAACCTTTCAACTATCGAATGGTGCCTAATCATGAATAAAACAATCTCTCTCAGTCGTCGCGGTCTTCTTCGGGGCGTGGGTGCAATGGTTAGCCTGCCGCTGATGGAATCGCTCATTCCATCGGCCTTGGCGAACACGGCGATGGACAATCGCCCCAAGCGCCTGAGCGTGTTTTATTCCCCCAACGGCATGCGTATGGATCAGTTTACGCCGGCGCAAGTAGGCACTAACTATCAGCTCAGCCCTTTGCTGGAGCCGCTCGCACGCCACAAAGACAGGTTTGCGGTGATCTCCGGCCTCGCCCATTACAACGCTAATGCGCTGGGCGATGGCCCCGGCAGTCACGGTCGCAGTTGCGGTGCTTATCTGACTGGCGCCCACCCCAAACGCACCGAAGGCGCCGATATTTACTGCGGTATCTCAATGGATCAGGTGATCGCCAACCAGATTGGCCATCACACCCAATTCGCTTCGCTCGAACTGGGCATTGAGCCGCCCAGCCTGCTCGGCAGTTGCGATGTAGGCTACAGCTGTACCTACACCAATACGCTCTCCTGGCGCAGCCCGACCTCGCCTTTGCCGGTATCGGTAAAACCGGGCGATGTATTCGAGCGGCTGTTTGGTGATACCTCGGGCATGGATGAGCAGGCGCGCAAAGCCCAGCTTGCGACCAAGGCCAGTATTCTGGATTTTGTGATGGAAGATGCCGCGCGCCTTTCTCCTCGCCTCGGTGCAAATGATCGCCGCAAGTTGGAGGAGTATCTGGATTCCATCCGCACCGTTGAGCAGCGTATCCAAAAAGCCAGCCAGCAGAGTCAGTCAGTCGATACCAGTAGTTTGGTGCTGCCCGCGGGCATCCCCGAATCCTTTGAAGAGCACGTGCGCATCATGGTGGATTTACAAATCCTCGCGCTGCAAAGCGATATGACGCGCGTATCCACCTTTATGCTCGGGCGCGAATTGAGCAACCGCGCCTATGCGGAAATCGGTGTGCCTGACTCCCATCACAGTCTCAGTCACCACGGCGGCGACGAGGCGAAAATCGCCAAACTGGTGAAGATCGACCGCTACCACATGGAGCAGCTGGCCTACATGCTCGACCGCATGGCGGCCACCGCCGATGGCGAAAGCACGCTGCTGGACAACACCTTTGTGATGGCGGGCGCCAGCCTCGGTGAGCCTAATGACCATGACAATATGAACTTGCCGGCGATAGTCGCGGGCGGCGGCATACGCGGCAATCGCCATATCGCCGAAGCCAAGCACACGCCAATGGCCAATTTGATGCTATCGCTGATGCAACAGATGGGGGTGCCGGCCGAGAGCTTTGGCGACAGCACCGGCACTATCAAAACGCTGATGGTTTAGCTTCTGGGCATCGGATATACGAGGTAAGACGTGAATAATTTGGTAGTTCTCTCTGTGAAAGCAGCAGTATTGGCGTTCGGTCTGTGCGCTGCGGGTATGGCCAGCGCGGAGCCGCAGACCCAGCATAAGCGCATGCTGCAAGCACTACACCTGGGCGATGCCGTCAAATTGCAGCACGCGCTGGACGACGGCGCCAACCCCAATCAAACGCTGCCCGATGGTTCGTTACCGCTCGCGTGGGCGGCCGATAGCCAGAGCCCGGAGTTGGTGATTACCCTGTTAAAAGCAGGGGCAAAACCGGATGCCGTCACCCGGATCGAAAACTTCAGCCCGCTCGTGACTGCCTGCCAGCGAGGCGAGCCAGCGATTGTGGCCGCATTGTTGGATGCTGGTGCCGATGTGAAGCGCGCCACCACTACGGGCATTACGCCGCTGGCGCTCTGCGCGGGCAACTCCAGTCCGGCGATAGTTGCGCGTCTGTTGGAAAAGGGTGCCAAGGTGGATGCGGCCGACGACACCGGCCAAACCCCGCTGATGTGGGCGGCGGCGAAAGGGCAGGTGGACAACATCAAACTGCTGCTGGCGGCCGATGCTGCCGGTATCAATCGCACTACCCCAAAAGGTTTTTCTCCGCTGATGTTTGCGCTCGCGAGCGGCAATCCCGAGGCGCCGCTGACGCTGATCAATGCCGGTAGCGATATCGGCTATGTCGCACCTGACGGTACATCGATGGTGCAGATGGCGATGTACCGCCAGCAATACGCTGTGGCGGAATTGCTGATTAACCGCGGTGTTGACCTGAACGCTTACGACCGCAATGGCAACCTGTTGCTGCACGCTGCGGTGCTCGCCAAACAGCCGCAGCTGGTGTCGCTGCTACTGGCAAAAGGCGCCAATCCCAATGCACTCACGGGCACATCCAAAGTGGTCTGGCGCTACGAGGTGAATTTCACCAGCCGCCCTTATGTGACTTATCCGAAATCGCCCTTGTTGCTGGCAGTTGAGCGGGGCGCGCCAGAAATTATGAAAACCCTGGTGGCGGCAGGTGCAGATACAAAATTCCGCATTGACGATGGCACTAATCTGGTACTGGCGGCAGTAACGACTGATCCTGCAACGCTGGAGCAGGCGTATCGATTGGCGCCTGATATGAACGTCACTAACAAACGCGGGCAGACACCCTTGCTCAGTTTGATGAATGGCGCTTCTTACCTCCCGATTACCAACCCGCAACTACATGAATTGTTTAAAGTTCTGTCAAAGCATGGCGCGCGTATTGATATTGCCGACACCAAAGGGCAGACTCCAAAAGACCTCGCAAAGACCGAGGAATTTAGAGCCAAGACCGAGTTTGCCGATGTATTTCTTTAAGCCATCTTTTAAGACCCAAGGGAAAAAACTATGAATAACTACCTTAAAACCGTGTCCCACAAATCTATTCGTATCGCCTGCGCGGGCGTGTTGGCTGCTGTTTGCGCCGCCTCTGCATTTGCCCAAAAAGAAGTGATGCATGAGCGTCATGAAGGTTTTGAAGACATGGGTGCATCCATGAAAGCGATTAATGGCGAGCTGAAAGGCGATGCGCCTGATATCGCTAAGATCGACAAAAATGCCGAGATCATCGCCGCATTGGCGCTGAAAGTTCCTGGCTGGTTTCCGGCGGGCAGCGGTCCAGAAGCGGGCAAAACCGATGCGCTGCCGTACATCTGGAAAAACCCGGAGAAATTCAGCAAGGCGAACGACGACTTTATCGCTGCCAGTAAAGCCTTTGCTACCGCAACGAAAGGCACCGACATCGCTGCCATCAAAAAACAATTTATGGCGGTGAAAGAAACCTGCGGCTCCTGCCACGACAGTTTCCGCGCTGACTGATTGCGATGACGGCATTCACCCCCGCGACGGCGTCGTCCGTCAAACAACGCCTATGGGATTGGCCAGTGCGCATTTGCCACTGGTCAATGGTGATCTTGATCGCCGCCTGCTGGTGGACTGCTGAACAGCACGACATAGTCACTCACAGCTACTGCGCCTACGCTTTGTTGGGGGTGGTGATATTCCGCATTTACTGGGGATTCTTCGGTAGCAGCACCGCACGCTTCAGTCACTTTTTGCGTAAACCCGCCGTGGTAGTGGCCTACGCAAAAACCTTGTTGAAGCGCGACGTAAAACCCGCATCTGGACATAACCCACTTGGCGGTTACAGCGCACTGGTATTGTTGCTGGTGGTGTTGCTGCAAATCGTTTTAGGTTTATTTTCCATCGATGTGGATGGCTTCGACGGCGGTCCCTTTTCCGATTACCTCAAATTCAAAACCAGCCGCATGGTTACCGAGTGGCATGAAATTACTTTCAATGTACTGCTGGGTTTAATCGCGCTGCATATCATCGCTATCGCCTATTACCTCATTTGGCGCCGCCAAAACCTCACTGCGTCTATGCTTCATGGCAACGCAATCGCGCCGATTAGCGCACCCATGCAATCCGCCAGTCTGGTGCGTTTTGTGGTTGGGGTGGTGATCGCGGCGGTCTGTGTAGCGGCTATCGCAGGGTGGATTTTCTAAGTTACTGTCAACGATCGTTCAACCAATAAGTTTCAATAAACGACAACGGAGATGATTTTCATGTGTGACGAGCATAACTTTCAGGAAAACGAAGACTATTTCAAAACGCATTCGCAGATAAATCGCCGCCAGTTTGTCACTGGGATGTTGGGTGTGGGTTTGATGATGTATTTGCCGATGAATGTCAACGCCAAATCCGTCACCCAATCCTACGTCACCATCAAAACCCCCGATGGTGATGCCGATGCGTATTTTGTTCACCCGTCCGATGGCAAACATCCCGCCGTATTAATCTGGCCAGATATTCTCGGCCTGCGCCCCGCATTTGAAATGATGGGCAAGCGTCTCGCTGAAAGCGGCTATGCGGTGCTGGTGGTCAATCCCTACTATCGCACCCAAAAAGCGCCGGTCGTCGGTGTGGGCGCAAGCTATGACGACCCAGACACTCGCACCACCGTACAAGCATTAGCAAAAACCCTAAGCCCTGAAACCAATGTCATAGACGCGAAAGCGTTTGTGGCTTTTTTGGATAAACAAAAAGCCGTCGATACCAGCAAAAAAATCGGCACCACCGGCTACTGCATGGGTGGCCCGATTGTGATGCGCACTGCAGCGGCTATCCCTGAACGCATTGGCGCTGCAGCAAGCTTCCATGGCGGTGGTTTAGCGACCGATGCCGATAACAGCCCGCATTTATTAATCCCGAAAATGAAAGCCCGCTTCCTGATTGCAGTTGCCGAAAACGACGACCAACGCGATCCCAAAGCAAAAGACACTCTCGCCAGCAGTTTTGCTGAGGCCGGATTAAAAGCTGAAATCGAAGTCTACAACGGCGCGCTGCACGGTTGGTGCCCACCCGATTCGCGTGTTTATAACGAAGTTCAGGCCGAGCGTGCCTGGAAGAGATTGTTGGTTACTTTGGAAGAGGCACTGGCATAGTTTTCTGGTGCCGCCAAGATCTCTCCCCCTGCGATACTGTATGGCAGGGGGAGATTCCGGCGTTTGATGGTATAGCGAAGGTAATTAGATAAGATGATGCTGTCTTTTGTGGATTAATTTTCAACGTAAAACGGTGACATCATTATTGATATGAGTTTTATAAGATGCTTCGATTAGTGTTAGCACCCGCTCCTTTTCTTCTGCGGACATTCTTTTTAAACCTGACCAATTCTTAATAGACGCTGCAAAAATAACTGCATTCACAGCATCTATTTCACAAATCAGTGCGTTGCCATTTTCTTGAAAAAAAAGGTTATCTCCTCGACCGATAATTCTTATTCCATAAGAATTATTTTCTATGGAGAATCTTGTCACTGAATCGTCGTTCTTCCATTTTTCAATAAGACTCATATATTTCTCCGTTATTTGCACACATGACCATTAACAGATGGGGTGCCATCTTTTTTCCTGCGTGTAATTCTTTGTACTTTCGAATTCTTCATCAGTGCATCGCGTTCAATCTTCCACCATGTGCGCTCTCCATATGGACTATAACGCGTGGCTCCTGTAGAGAAAACATTGACTTCGCCTGATGCTCCTTCAGCAAATCTTCTGGAGGCAATATCCCAAACTTCTTTAGCCTGAGCGCCATCTACGGGACTGCCTTTCCCAAATAGATCCATTTTGTCGAGAATTTGTCCTCCTTTGGTTTGTTCTAGGGTGGTTTTACCATGAGCTGCAGCCCAATCTTGGGCTATTTCCATATTGGGTGTAGCCCAAAATACCGCACCATCTTTCGCAGTTGAAAAATCTAATGTTTCGGCAAGATGCTTTAACTGATCAAATGTTAAAGGTGTGCCAGCCAAGCCCAATGGATCGCTTCTATTTGTTGAATCCTTTACGTACCCATAAAAGTTTGTGCCGCCAGCTAATCCTATCGGATCTTGATGTATATATTGCCCTGCGGTCGGATCAAAATATCGGAAGCGGTTGTAATACAAACCAGTTTCGATGTCTTCATACTGGCCAGGGAAGCGAAATGGACAAAAATCTTTTTCGCCACGAAGGTTTCGCAGCTCGCCCCATACACCAATATCGGCGGACCAGACTTGTTTTCCTTCCTTATCGAAAATCAGAGTCGGGGTGCCTAGGTGGTCGGCAATGATTGAATAGTGTTCATCACCGACAAGTTTTGCCATGGGAGCAAAATTGTCAGGTTCAAATAACCAGGTTACAGGTATTTCTCTGGTGCCTTCATTAAAAACTTTTGGCGGGGCCTGCGGCTCAATTTGTTGCAGCAATGTCCCGCGCTGATGAACAGTGATCTCATCGGCAGTATTCTGCAATTGTGCAAATGGCTGGGCATGAATAGCATTGACTTTATATTCCACCCATTCATGTAATGGATTGTTTCCATCCCATACCCAACAAGTGGCTTTGTTGTTAAAAATTTTCCGAATGCGCCGACCGAAAGGGTCGTATTCAAAAATTATCTCCTTGCCATCCGGACGGATGGCTTTTTTCATCATGCCTGCTCCATTCCATTCATAGCGCCAAATTTTATCGTCCGGAGCTAGTTTGCGGATAAGATTACCTTCGGCATCATATTCATATCGTGTAGTTCCTTCGTTTGAATGTACAGCCAGTAATTGTCCTCCTTGGCCATACTCTCGGTCTTTTTGCGATAGAGTTCTGAATAAATTGCCGACGGCATCGGGCATACGCAGGTCAAATGTATTATCGCTATAACGAGCCGATAATAAGTTACCTAATGAATCGTGATGAAACACTGTTTCGCGATTAAACGAGTCAACCAATTTCAGTAAACGGTTATTCAAACCCCAAAAATACGATTTATCGCTGTGTAGTTTTTTATCATGATGAAGCTCGTGCCGAATAGGACGCCCCAATTTATCTCGTATCCAACGACTTTGAATACCTCCCGGCAAACTGCGTTGTATTTCCAAACCTTGGTTGTCTCGCTGAAATATTGCTTCGAATTGATTTCCACTGGTGGATATTTTTAATATATCGCCACGTGAATTCCGTTCGATTCTTTGATCCAGTCCGAGGGATGATTGCACTCGAGTACGATAGCCAAGCGCATCATAGTCTGATGAAACCCAGAATTCTCCTTGATACTCTTTAGTAATTCGTCCCAAAGGGTCTAATTCCCAACTGAGCGTGATTGAATCGTTGATAGCTTTTATTAATTCGCCGTCAGCACGGTATTCAAATATTTTTTTAGATCCATCGTTGTGACGGATTTGTGTGATTCTATTGCTGGCATCGTAATTAAAAAGCGAATAACGTTGATTCGGGCGGTTGATGCGAATTGTGCGACCTGCGGGATCTTTAATAAACTGGCGAATAAGACCATCAAATCCGAATTCTGCAATCAATTCATTATTGGCGCTCCATTCGAATTGGTATGCGCTGCCATGTTCATTCGTGATTGCTACTAATTGCTCTTCGCAATCATATTCAAAATAAATCGTGGTCCCCGCTTGGGTGCGAGATACCATCCGACCCATACCACTGTATTCCATGCTCACATCGTACTGCTGATCTCGAGCGCGAATAATGTTGCCAGCAGCATCGTAGAGGAAATTGCGGCTGTCGCCGTCGGCCTCATCGATCCTGCGGACACGCATAAGCTTGTCATAGTAAAAGTGACGTTGATTGTTGCGCTTATCTGTTGAAGTCAATAAGTTTCCGAGTGCATCGTATGTGTTTAAAAGTTGTTCAGTGTTTCTATCGGAAATGCTGCGAAGATTAAAGTTTTGATCGTATTTAAAAAAAAATGGATTGCCGTTGGTGTCTTTAACTGCGTTGAGTAGGCCATCACAATATTCATAACGCAAAGTATTTCCGAGAGGATCTTGCTTGGCTTTCAGTAGATGTTGGTTGTTATAGAAGTAATGCCACTTGCTGCCAATTTTATCGAGAACTGTTATCAGGTTGTCATGCTCATCAAATTGCATTGTTATTGCTGATCCATCAGCACTTAAAATTTCCGTATTATTTCCTCTTTCATCATATATATATCGAGTTTTATGGCCTAGCGGATTAATTTCGCATGTAACCTGTGCATGTTCATTGTGTTCAATAAGGCTAATATTATTCAACGGATCAACAACCCGATGCGGCAAAACACCATTGTGATAGTAAGTTGTCACATGCCCGAGCGAGTTTTTTACATAGGTGATGTTGTTGACTGTGTCGTAGCGAATATCGCGATAGTAAATTCCCTCATCACCCCAGGTGCGCAAGCAGCGCGCGTTATGATCCAATCTGTCGTATTCAAAGTAAAAACTTAGGCCACTGCGGAAAGTTTCTTTGATTAATAATGTGTGGTCATAGTGATACTGCAACGGTTGTTGCAGTGCGTCATCAACTTGTACCAACATGCCATTGCGATAATGGTGTTCCACAGCGCAGAAAGATTTATGTTGGGTGTGATCGCGCGTGAGGTTGGATTCGGGTTCCGGTAAAAATATTTTATGTAAGCGGCCATCGTGGGTGTGACTGAATTGAATCAGGCGGCCGCCGCAGTCGATAATCTGCTGCAGCTGCGCTTTGTCGTTGTAATAAAAATAAATGGTCGCACCGCTGGTGGTTTGCGATAGCGATGTGAGTAATTGTTTGTCCTGTTGATCTTGAAAAGGTGTGAAGCGATAACGCTGCTTGTCTTTGGTGTCGAGCGCATAGCCTTCAGCATCGCGCCGCAGGGTCATGCGTTCTTGGCGATCAAAACTTTCTTCGTTAATGTTCAGTGCAGGGAAGGCAACGGAACGGCCATCGGCAAGCCTTACTCCCACTGCATTATCCATTTCACAAAGTTCGAGGTCATAGCTGTGGTGCCAACCATGCCCTAAGGGGCCATCGTAAACCGAGGTGCTATACCAGGTGCGCTCCCACACTAACGGCAGTGGGCCGGGCAGGGAAAAATCCACGTGGTCGGTAAACATTTTTCCGGTGGCGACATCTACCGGATGGCCGGTTACCGTACAAATATTTTTGTGTACTTTGTTGCGGACATTCGGCGGCACACCCAATTTGTCCATCGCCTTTTTTGCGCGGTTATGGATGGCATTGGAAATTTTTTTCATGCGCGGGCTTTTCTTTTGCATCTTGCGCAATTTTTTAAAGGCGCCACCGAGTGCGGCAAAGCCGCCCATCATGGCGAGCCCCATCATGTCGATAGTAGGTGCTCCGCCCACCATCACTGGCATGCCTAGTGGAACCGATAAAACCACGCTGGTGGGCAATACCATACCAAAGGATTTTTTCGGTTTCTTTTTGCGCGGTGGTGCGATTAACCCGATGTCGTGGCAGCTGAGTGAAGGCACTGCGGTATAGCTGAGTGGGCCGCCGTCGGCGAGCACAGTAACGCTGCCCATAAAAATTTCGTTTTCATTCATGGGCGGCTTTGCAAAAGGGCCGCCCATCGGAATATGCGGAATTGGTTTGCCGGCAGTGCCTGCAGTGGAGCGGGGCAGGCCACCGACTTTTACCGTGGCGCAAATAAACGGAACATAATCAAACGGATCAAATACCAACGCAATATGCGGATGCGGAATGGGCACGGGGCCGGCGGGAGGAATAATCAAGAAATGGATATCAATACCCATCACCGGATCAAAATGTTTGCTGATCAGCATGTCATGGCCTCCAGATTTTCCAGCCAATCTGGGCCTAATAATTCTGCAAAACTTAATTTAATTTGTTTGTCGATTTCGCCATTGGGGCTCAAACGCAGTAATGCTTGGCCGACAAAAGGTAGTGTCGATTGAACGCGCGCTTCTGGATCCATTTTTCGCCCGGCTTCGAGTGCTTTCATCGCATATTCCCATGCGGATTGTTTTTCTTTCAGGCGCTCCATTGAAAAACTCGCCATGCGCCAGCCTTCCAGTATGAGCATTGCATCTTCTTGCTGCTCCGCTACCTGCGCGCCTTTTGCATAAGCCGAGGCCGCTTCGGAAAAACGTTCAGCACTGAACAGGCAGGTGCCTTCGCAAATCATGGACTGCAGTTGCAATTTGTTGCAGCCGGGAACATTTTCTTGCGCGCCTTGTGCCGCAATTAATTGTGCATTGCGATAATCGCTCAATGCAGGTTCGTAGGTTTGCAAACTTAAATAGCCTGCGGCGCGCGTGAGCAAGGTGACTACCCACATATCGAACCAACGCTGTTGTTCGGCAAGTGCGATGGCGGCTGCGGCTAATTTTTCTAACGCGGGTTTATCGCGCTTGCCCACGGCCTTTTGCAAATCGACCGTGAGTTGACGGAACTTGGCTGTGGGCGAGCCATCATCGACTTCGCGCAACACGGCATTCATGGCTGCGTCCATATCAACGGGCGCATCGACGCTATGAAAGTGGGTGGGATTGTTGTGGGCCAGCGCTGCCAGGGTGGAATTTTTTTCGGTATCAAATACCACCAGCTTTAAATTTTCCGGCCAGTGATAGCGTGCATGAATATCGCAACAGCTCGCCCACCAGCGCGTGTATTCGTCAGCGTTGTGGACGCGTGCCGGGGTAATCACCAACACAATGTTGTGGACATAATTGCCAAAGCTGTCGAGCGCGTGTTTGCAGCTGCGAAAAATACAATTGAAGCCATTGATGCTGTTATCCAGAGTGGGTTTCTGCCACGGGTGAATAGTTGCCGGCGGAGCTTTTTCTTGCGTTTCTTCCAATTCTGCGTCGGCAATTCCTGCTTCAATCATCTGGTTCATTTCATCGGCGAGCGCCCGGCCGAATGCATCCGATTCGAAAAATTCGCTGTGCAGATGAATAAATAGCTCGGGATTTTTTTCATCGAGCTGCTCTTTCACTTTTATAAACGTCAGCCCCAACTGAATATCGTCGGCAGAAAAATACCAGCGGAATAGCGGCAGTTTGCTGCTGGTAAAGTCTTCCCATTGGTCATCAAGTTTTTCCAACTCTTGTTGGATAGGATTGGTATCTTTCATCTTGATTCGTACTTTTGGTTTTTATGTTTGATGATCAATTTAAATTTTCTTAGTTCAGTTTAACCATCGGCCCGACGACCGTTACACCCGTGGCATCGATTTTGACCGAGCTGGCACCCATGGATAGGGTGATTCCCGCTGGATCAATCGTGATGCTTGAACCGGCTACGGAGAGCGAAATACTGGCCTGGCCATTTATCGCTACCTCCAACGCCGAAGTGGTTGCACTGGTGCTGATGGAAATATTTTGGGCGAGCGCGCTCACATCCTGTTTGCCGGTAATACCAACACTTTGGTTGCCGCCGATCACCACTTCCTGATTGGAACCAATGCTGCAGGTTTGATTGCTGCCGACATTGAGTGTTTGGTTGCTGCCGACGGTGAGATCCTGATTGCTGCCAATGGTGCGGCTGTCGTTAACACCAATCGTCGCTTCTGCATTGCCATTGGTATTCTCGGTGGTATTTCCGGCGGTAGTGAAACTGCGATTACCCTGCACGCTGGAATCCTGGTTGCCTTGCACTGCGCCGCTTTCATTACCGGTGATACTTAGGGTGGAGTTGCCACCTATGGTCGATGCTTTGTCGCCGTCCACGTTATAGCTGGCGTTGGCCGTGACAGTTGAAGAAAGATTATTGCCGACGCTGGTGTTGTAATCTTTTTGCGCGTGAACTTTGATTTGCTCGGTGCCGTTGGAATCATCAATAGAGAATTCATTAAAACTGCCGCCATCGGCTTTAATTGAACGCGATTTCATGCCGGCGTAATTTTTTCCTTCTGGCAAGCCCACCGGTGGCATATGCGTACTGTTATAAACGCTGCCGATTACCAGCGGTTGATCGGGATCACCATTAACGAAAGTGACCACAACTTCCTGGCCCACGCGGGGAATATTCAGTGTGCCCCATTTGCTCCCCGCCCAAGGTGTGGCGACGCGGACCCAGCAGGAACTGGCTTCATTTTTTTGGCCGTACCTGTCCCAATAAAATTGCAATTTAATGCGGCCGTATTTGTCGGTGTAAATTTCATCGCCAGGTTTGCCCACTACCAGTGCGGTTTGTACGCCGTCAATTCTGGGCTTGGCTGTCTTCTGCGCCGGGCGATAAATGACATCTTCCGGCAAGCAGGTAAATTGATTCACATAAAAGGATTCACTGTTACTTTCGCTGTGGCGCTCGTCGAGATAACTGCCTTCAAATGCCTGATGGCGAATATCGATAATGGCAAAATTATTTTTATCGTCAGCAGCGGCTTCATCAGAGAGCAGTTTGAATTTTTTGCCCACTTCCAAGTGCGGCACGTTGCTGGCGGTGCTGACAACCTGATAGCCCGCCTCTTCCTGCTGCATGCGAATACGGGTCAGGTTTTGCCCGCGCTGTGAATCGCCATAGTTGCCGGGAAATTCAAATTTTTCCAGCGCACTGTTGTTGTTCAATTTAATTGAAGTTGGAGTTTCTGTGAGCAGGGAAAGGTTGGCATTTTCAAAGTTGTAGTCGGTCTGTGCAAACGCGCCTGAACAATATTGAAAGCGGTGTTGCCACGAATTGATAAAAGGTTTGGATCGGTTGCCAGAACTATGCTCAATAGTGCGCTCATTCAGGAAGGTTATTGCCGCTGCGTTGTCGGCGATGTGCATTACATGTTTATCTTGCTGATGCTCAAAGAAATAAAATAATCCCTCTTGCTCCATTAAACGGCTGACGAAATTAAAATCCGATTCCTGGTACTGCACGCAATAATCTACCGGCGGATAAGTGCCGATCAGGGAAAAGTTGAAATCCTGAAAGCCTAGATCGCTGAATACAGCTTCAATAATTTGTTGCACCGATTGGTTTTGGAAAATGCGACAGTTGGTGCGTTTATCCAAAAACCACAGCCAAGGCACCAGCTCTGCTTTGTAGCCATACAGACCACGTTTTTCCAGACCGGTGTAGACAAAGCTTTTGACAAAACCATTGAGGTTGCGCGGTTGGTTAGTATGGAGGCCAATAAAGGTTGCCATATGGCTGCCGATAATATCCTCCGCGCGGATATTGCCATCATAGCTAAGCAGATCAATATCAATCGTAAATAACTGCGAGAAGGCTTCGGTCGCTTGCAACCGGCGCAAGAGAAATGCATCGGGACCGGCTGCGGTTTCCACCCGCATGAAGCGATTTTCCTGGGTAAACTTCATATCAGTGGTGAAGAGGCTATTCACAAAAAGTCTCCTTGTTATTGGCACGCGCTGCTTATTAGATGACTCGAAAATCCATTCTAACGGGCATTAATGAGGCAGAGGCTGGCGGTGTCGTGAATTGTGATCTGCTGCGCGTAAAATGGATAAGCCCTTGAATGACGGTTAAATACTAAAATGACACAGGTGCCATATTCGGATTTACGTAAGTGGGACTAGGAATAATGGTCTTTAATAAGTAATGATTTATGACAGTTACATGTCGCAGCAGAAATAATTTTCAAGCGACAATGAATTTCCAGATAGGAGTGTTGGTCATGAATAATTCATTTTTAATCGGGCGGCATGCTCGTGCAGTGGTGATATTGGCGATGATATTGCTGTCGGCCATTGCAAGCGCACAAACAACGAAACAACCGGTCGGTGAAACTGAGGGCGAGGCTGGAGGCATAGTGTTGTGGAATGGCAACAAAACTGAATCGCGCCAGAAGTATGAACGCGAGGTGCTGGAGGCTGCGCTTAACGCGACCAAAGTGTCGCACGGGGTTTGGTCTTTGCAGGAGGATCTGACGGATTATCCGCTGGCCGCCGATGAGGCCAGTGTTTTTCGCACCAAGGGCGTTGATATCTTTGGCACAGTCGCGGGCAATACCAAACTTGCCAATGAGCAAAAGATACTCATCCCATTGCCGTTGATGAAGGGGCTGTTAGGCTATCGAATTTTAATTATCCGTTCGGCCGATAAAGGAAAATTTGCGGGAGTTAAAACGCCGGCACAATTACAAAAATTGCGCATGGGTATTCCCAGTACCTGGGCAGACGCAGAGCTCTTTCGCCAGAATGGTTACGCAGTGGAAGAGAAGGGTAGCTTCGACGATTTATTTACCCGCCTGGAAAATAAAGAATTTGATTATGTGACCTTCGGTGCAAACGAGGTGACCGGTGTCTTTAATGCGCGTGCGGCTAAATCCGGCAAATTAATTGTGGATTCTACGCTGCTGGTGTTTTATCCCTTCCCTCTGGTGTTTTACGTCAATCCTGATAACAAAGTGCTGGCCGAGCGGGTGACCAAGGGGTTGCAAATTATCAGTGGTAATGGCGAGCTGGATGCAATCTTCAACCGCTATTTTGCGGCCGATTTAACAGCGGTCAAGCTGCCAGCAAGAACCATGATCACGTTGAAAAGCCCCATTCTTCCCGCGGAAATGGCGGGTTTTAAACCCTCGCTATAAGCGTTGTAAGCGCGGGGAGTGATAATTGTCATCCGCTTCTAATGACATTGGCTGCTGTTGCGGCCAATGTTTGCTCCGCTATTCTGCCTGCATAACAACACACCACTGGTAAGGATCTTTGCTGGAGTAACAAAACCCCTAGGCTCAAACGCGGATATTGAATGATAATGCCCGCACCCCTTCAGGGTTTTCCTCCAGACTAAAACGAGCAGAGCATATTGTGACGAATAAAGACGAACTCCTATCGCAATTACGCATCAACCGCGACCAACAACCTGATGACAAGGGCAAGATCCGTCTGTGGATCGGCATAGCCATTGTGGCCGCTGCGGCGGTCACCGGCATCAACCTGTTCAGCGAACCCGCACCGGTTAAGGTGCAAATTGAAATGGCGCGCATGGCCGTGCCGGATTCTTCAACCGCAACCGTATTGGATGCGACCGGCTATGTGGTTGCACGCCGCACGGCAACAGTGTCCTCCAAAGTGACTGGCAAAGTGGCCGAGATTTATATTGAAGAAGGGCAGCAAGTCGAGAAAGACCAGGTGGTTGCACTGCTGGATGACTCTAATACCCGCAAGTCGCTGGAGCTAAGCAAAGCAGAATTGCATTCAGCAAAAACCCAAGTGGCAGAAACGCAGGCGCGCCTCACAGAAGCCAAATTGACTTTGGAACGCAACACCGAATTAGCGCGCGCACAATTAGTCAGTGCGGCGGCGTTGGATAAAGCGCGCGCCGATTTTGAATCCCTGCGCGCGCAATTGGAATCGCGCAAGGCCGAGATTGAAGTGAGCCAAAGACGTTTGGCACTGCAACAACAAAATCTGGATGACTTGACCTTACGTGCGCCGTTCACCGGTGTAGTGATCAGTAAAGATTCGCAACCGGGCGAAATGATTTCGCCGATCTCGGCCGGCGGTGGTTTTACCCGTACCGGTATTTGCACGATTGTGGATATGGGCTCGCTGGAAATTGAAGTGGATGTCAATGAATCCTACATCCAGCGCGTGCGTGTCGAGCAATTTGTGCAAGCGGTGCTGGAAGCTTATCCCGATTGGAAAATTCCCGCGAAAGTCATCGCGATTATTCCCGCTGCAGATCGCCAAAAAGCGACAGTAAAAGTGCGCATTGCCTTTCAAGTTAGCGACGCGCGCATCCTCCCTGACATGGGTGTGAAAGTCGCCTTTATGAATGCTGAACCTATAGTGGAAGAAAAGCCGAAGGAACCTTTGGGTGTGCGTGTACCGATTACCGCGGTGCGCTCGGATGGTGAAGACAAGTTTATATTTGTCGTAAAAGATGGAGTAGCAGAATTGCGTAAGGTGACACTCAACGCCAGCTACGGAGCGAATGTGTACATTGCCAGTGGTCTGCGTGCGGGCGAAGATTTTGTGGCAGTTATCCCGCCGGAATTAAAAGATGGCGCCCGAGTTGAGCAATAGCATTGCAGCGCTATCGATAATTCATATTGGCTAATTTATATAGCACGACCTAAATCACTGGCTGCAGTGCGGCCAGTGAAAATAACAATAATATTTTCCGTTGTATTGTTTTTTTCAGTTGGTTTTGTTTGTTCTTTTCTAGTTGTTTTTTCTGGTAATTGTTTCTGTTTGACGCTTCTGGTTTTTATCACCTGTATCTAGTCTGCATCCTGGAGGATTTATGACAGCTCTCGCAACGCAAACCCTGACTTCCAATGAAAGTTTGGTGCAATTAAAAGGTATTTCCAAAGCCTATAAAAAGGGCAAAGAACAGGTCAGTGTATTATCCAGGCTCGATCTGGATATTCGCCGCGGTGATTTTCTGGCATTGATGGGACCCTCTGGATCAGGCAAAACCACGCTGTTAAATTTGCTTGGCGGGTTAGATAAACCCAGCGCCGGGGAATTGGTGATTGGCGGCCAGCGCTTGGATCAGATGTCATCGTCGCAGCTCACCAAGTGGCGCGCGCGTCATGTGGGTTTTATTTTCCAGTTTTATAATTTAATGCCGGTATTAACCGCTGAAAAAAATGTGGAGCTGCCGTTGTTGCTCACCAACTTGTCGAGCAAGCAGCGCAAGCAGCATGTCGCTGCAGCATTGGAACTGGTGGGCTTATCCAATCGCGCCAAACACTATCCCCGTGAATTGTCGGGCGGCCAGGAACAGCGCGTGGCAATTGCGCGGGCGTTGGTGAGTGATCCGGATTTATTGTTGTGTGACGAGCCAACGGGTGATTTGGACCGTGCTACTGCCGACGAAATTCTCTCACTGCTGCAAACTTTAAATCGGCAGCAACATAAAACGATCATCATGGTCACGCACGATCCGCGCGCTGCAGATCATGCACTCCACACGCTGCATATGGATAAAGGCTCGCTCGTTACCAATGGCACTGCAGGAGGGCACTGATCATGTACTTCCTGCAATTTCTATTGAGCAATTTGGGGCGCAAAAAAATGCGCACAACCTTGACACTGCTCTCCATCATGATCGCCTTCTTGCTATTTGGTTTGCTGCGCAGTTTGGCGGCAGCCTTTGACCAAGGTGCTGAAATCGCTGGTGAAGACCGCTTGGTGAGTATCAACAAAATCAGTTTAATCCAGCCACTGCCGGAAGCGTATTTGTCTAAAGTACAAGCCTTGGCGGGTGTCGATAAGGTTACTTCCGCCAATTGGTTTGGCGGTTATTATCAGGACCCTAAAAATCAATTCCCGCAATTTCCAGTCATCGCTGATGATTATTTTGAAATTTATAAAGAGATGGTTACCTTGCCGGAAGAGCAAATGCGCGCTTGGAAAAAGAATCGTATTGGCGTAGTGATTGGCAAGGCATTAGTCGAGCGCTTTAAATGGAAGATTGGTGATCGTATTCCACTGATCGGATTATTTCCGCGCGAAGGCGGCAGCACGACCTGGGAATTTGTGGTCGAGGGTATTTATGAAGCCAAAAGCAAAAGTGCCGATACCAGCGCAATGCTCATGCACTACGACTATTTTAACGAGGCGCGCCAATTCGGTAAGGGCGATTTGGGCTGGCTGATTATCCGCGTGCAAGATCCCAAGCAATCGGCGCAAGTAGCGGCAGCGGTAGATGCACTTTTCGCCAACTCGCCTGCCGAGACCAAAACCAGCAGCGAAAAAGATTTTGCCAAATCCTTTGCCAAACAATTTGGTGATATAGGGTTAATTACCACGCTGATTTTAGGTGCGGTGTTTTTCACTATGTTGTTAGTGGCAGGTAATACCATGGCGCAATCGTTCCGCGAGCGGATTCCGGAATTGGCAATTTTAAAAACGCTCGGCTTTTCTGATTTGGCCGTAATGCTGATGGTGCTAGCAGAAGCTGTGTTGATTTCATTGATCGGTGGTTTGATTGGATTATTCCTCGCGAAATTTTTCATCGCCGGTGCTGCCACTTCCATGGCGGCCACATTACCGGGATTAAATCTGTCGTCCACCATGATGCTCTTTGGTGTCGCACTCATGCTGTTGTTTGGCTTCCTCACCGGCATTATTCCCGCGCTGCAAGGTTTGCAGCTCAACATTGTTGCAGCCCTGCGGAGACGTTAATTATGTTTAATGCAATTGCACAAATTATTGTTGTTACTTTTATGAACCTGCGCAATTTGCCGCAGCGTATCGGCACATCTTCGGTAGCTGTGTTTGGCGTGGCCTGTGTGGTGGGTGTGTTTATCGCGGTGCTATCGATGGCTAGCGGTTTTCAGCGCACCATGACGAGTGCCGGTGCGGATGATGTACTGATCATGATGCGCGCCGGAGCCACATCGGAAATGAGTAGCGGCATGGGCTATGACCAAACCCAATTAATTGCGAATCTACCCGGTATCGCCAAACTTGATGGAAAACCGGTTAGCTCACCGGAATTATTTGTGATTGTCGATATTCCTATGCGCACTAAAGATGCCAATGCCAACGCACCTTTACGTGGAGTAGAACCTATGGCATTTGACGTGCGCAAATCTTTTAACATTATTGAGGGGCGCAATTTTGAACCGGGTAAAAATGAATTGATTGTCGGACGCGGAGCGCAAAAACAATTTGCCAATTTACAGGTAGGTTCTGTGGTGAAATTTGGCCAAACCGAGTGGACCGTTGTAGGTGCGTTTGAAGCCGGCGGCGGTTTAGCGGAATCAGAATTGTGGTGTGATGCCAAAATTTTGCAAAACGCTTATCGCCGTGGCAACAGCTACCAAATCGTGCGCGTAAAACTGGAAGATAAAAAATCATTCGATACGGTTAAAGCGGCCATCGCCGCCGATCCGAAATTTAATCTCGATGTGAAACGCGAAACCGATTACCTCGCAGATCAATCAAAGCCTTTGAGCGATTTTATAAAAATGGTTGGCTATCCTTTAGCAATGCTGATGGCGTTGGGTGCGATTTTCGGTGCGGTAAATACCATGTACACCTCCGTGTCCAATCGCACCCGCGAAATAGCCACCTTGCGTGCCATTGGTTTTGGTTCGACGCCCGTTGCCATTTCAACGCTGGTGGAGTCGCTGGCGCTATCAGTGATTGGTGGTTTAATTGGCTCGGTCGTTGCGTATTTCATCTTTAATGGTTACACCGTCTCGACACTCAATTTCGCCAGTTTTAGCCAAGTAGTATTTGATTTTGCGGTTACGCCGGAGCTATTGGTGCAGGGGGTTATTTTCGCCACCGTGATAGGTTTTATCGGTGGTTTCTTCCCCGCTATCCGCGCAGCGCGCCTACCGGTTGCAACCGCCTTGCGTGAGGTTTAATGCCCGTTCATAACCTAAACCGTAATACGTAACCCACGCTATACGTAAAAAGGGGGTTGATGTAGTATCGCCCCCTATTACAAACAAGATCGCAAAATAAGAATTACAACAAGAATACGATTACAGCGAGGGTCAGCGAATTGAAAGACGATAAACCCACATCCTTTGATATTGCTTACCGCGCCGGGGTATCCCAATCCACAGTCTCGCGCGCGCTGCGCAACAGCCCATTGGTCAATGAGGAAACCCGTCTCAAAGTTCAACAAATTGCACGCGAACTGAATTATAAAGTCGATAAAAATGCGAGCAGCCTGCGTTCGCAGCAAACCAAAACTATCGCCCTGTTATTGTGTGAAGATCAGGGTACCGGTAGCTCACTGATCAATCCGTTTTTTCTCTCCATGCTCGGCAGTATTACCCGCGCTACGGCCAAGCGTGGATTTGATTTATTGATTTCATTCCAGCAATTCAGTGAAGACTGGCACGCGGATTATGAAGATGCCAATCGCGCCGACGGCATTATCTTTTTAGGTTATGGCGATTACGAAACCTTCGTAAAAAAGATCACCTACCTCACTGAAGTGGGCGCGCACTTTATTACCTGGGGGCCAGTGCTTGAGGGGCAGCCGGGCGTGTCGATTGGTTGCGATAATTTCAATAGTGCTTACCATGCTGCAAAACATTTGCTCTCGCTCGGGCGTAAAAATATTGCGTTCCTTGGTGATGTGTCCGAGCACAGCCCGGAGTTTGCTGATCGCTATCACGGCTTTTGCAAGGCGTTGCAAGAAGCCGGAATTGAAGTGAATCCGAAACTGCAAGTTGCCGCTGAAACGTCTGAAGAAGAAGGCTACAAGGCAACGCTTAGTTTGCTGCAGCGCCGTCTGCCATTTGATGCAATTTTTGGTGCAAGCGATTTGATTGCCATTGGTGCAATGAAAGCGCTGGAAGAAGCGGAATTGCATGTGCCAAAAGATGTGGCGGTAATGGGGTTTGATGATATCCCCATGGCGTCGTACACCTATCCTCCACTGTCTACCGTACAGCAAGATACATTGCTCGCCGGTGAATTACTGGTAGAGAATTTATTGAAACTAGTGGACGGCGAACGGCCGGAATCCATGCTTTTACCCGCGCAGCTCATTGTGCGAGGTTCTTGCGGAGCCAAGCCGGTTAAGAAATAAAACCCTCAGTCTATCTTCCTCCCTCACCCTGGCCCTCTTTCGGAGGGAGAGGGGATTTCCGCCCTCACCCTAACCCTCTACCAGAGGGAGAGGGGACTGGAGAGTGCTATTATCGTTAATTCGAAGTCCCGCTTTTACTCCCTCTCCCTCCGGGAGAGGGTTGGGGTGAGGGCGGACGAGGTGAGGGCGGCTGGTTCAGAATGAGAAGAAAGTTAAGGAAAACAGGCAGGGATTATGACCAAAGAAATAACACCAGAACACATGATCGAATTGGCAAAACAATTACGCCAAGCACAAACTGATGCAGAAAAATTTATGTGGCAGTTGCTGCGCAATCGCCAGCTAGCGAATGCAAAATTTCGCAGGCAGCATCCCATAGAGGGTTATATCGCCGATTTTTACTGCCATGAATACAAACTTGTAATTGAGTTGGATGGTTGCCAACACTTTACAGAAATTGGAATGAAAAAAGACGCACAACGAACTGCGCGCTTGAATGAATTAGGGATTCATGTGTTGCGCTTTGATAATCGCCAGGTGCTGACAGAGACTGGTGCGGTATTGCAGATGGTTTTTGAAAGATTGAAAGACCCTCACCCTAACCCTCTCCCGGAGGGAGAGGGGACTGGAGAGCGCCAATTAATAAGATTATCGTTAATTCGAAGCTCTGCTTTTACTCCCTCTCCCACCGGGAGAGGGCTGGGGTGAGGGCGAATTTCCCTCTGGGAGAGGGCTGGGGTGAGGGCGGTGATGGCTAATCAATGCCCCTGCACAACAGTTTTACTTTCCTCTCCCGAATCCTGAACAAAATAAACCGATATAGCGCCCAGCACCATGCACACTCCCGCAAGCAGCAAAATATAAATCGCTTCATTATTAAACGCATATTTCAAAATTTGCCCTGCAACCAAACCCGATACAATTTGCGGCGCGGCGATAGTGAAATTAAAAATTCCCATGTACACACCGGTTTTATCGGCGGGCAATGAACCGGCGAGAATGGCGTAGGGCATGGCGAGGATGGCCGCCCAGGCGATGCCGATTCCGATCATCGGGATTAATAATTCCAGTGCGCCCTTGGGGACATGCACTTGAGTTAGCAAAAAATTCACATGCACAAGCTCTGCATTTTGGAAGAACAAAAAGCTCATATAGCCCAGCCCACCGGCGAGCAGTGAAATCGAATAGGTGAGCTTGCGGCCGATACGCATGGCGATGCGGGTCAGCACCAGGGAAAAGAGCGCGGCGAAGAGTGAATAGGCGGCGAAAATAATTCCCACCCAATCGCCTGCGGCACCTTTGGCTGCTGCAATCTCGGGCGGAATTACATCGAGCGAGTGTAAATAATCTGCATCAAACCATTTAGCTTCAATGCCCCAAATATGTTGGGTAATCGCCGGTGTGGTATAGACCCACATAATAAAAAGTGAAAACCAGGAAAAGAATTGCACCACCACCAATTGGCGCATGGTCTTGGGCATATTAATAAATAATTGCCAAAAATTTCCCAAGCGCTGCGCGAGCGATTTTTTTTCTTCAACGGGCGCAGCAATCAAACCTTTATAGCGATTGTAATCGGTGGGTGCATATTCTTTGGTACGAATGACCGTCCATAACACGGTGAGAAATAATGCGCTCGCGCCGATATAAAATGCCCAGGTCACTGTAGGCGCAACTTCGCCTTTGGGCGCTGTGTTTTCCAGTCCAATCACATTGGTGAGTACAAATGGCAGGATCGAGCCGATCACCGCGCCTATATTAATCAGCAGCGCTTGAATCGAATAACCGAGGGTGCGCTGTTCATCGGGCACCATATCGGCAACCAGTGCGCGGAATGGCTGCATGGTCACGTTAAATGCACCATCCATTAACGCCAGCATTAATCCGCCGAACAACATGGGCGCGATAAGCGAAACAAACAGCGATGCATTGGGCATTAACAACATGCCAATGGCGGCGGCAATTGCTCCACCGAGAATATAAGGGCGACGACGTCCGACACGGTTCCAGGTGCGATCCGATGCGGCGCCGACAATTGGCTGCACTAATAAACCCATAATCGGCGCAGCGAGCCAGAACAGCGAGAGCGAATGCAAGTCAGCGCCTAGATCCGAGAGCACACGGCTGACGTTGGCGTTCTGTAAAGCAAATCCCAGTTGCACTCCTAAGAAGCCGAAGCTGACATTCCAGACTTGCCAGAAGGGGAGTGTAGGTTGTTTCATTGTTGTTATGCCTTTGTTATAAATTTATTGGTGTTTATCGAATGATTGGTGTTTATCGATGACTGGTATTTAGTGAATATTGGTGCACAAAAAAAAGAATGCGCGCCCGGCAATACCGGGCGCGCGAATAACAGAAAAATCATTTTACATAGCGCGCTTCGGTGCTTGCATTTCTATCCCATACTTTTCCATCGCTGTAGCTGCGCAATAATTTCACGTATTCCGCGTGTGTCCACGCCAGTGGTGTGGCCGCGTTGGTGCCTTCACCTTTTTGGTATTGGTATGCATCATTATTGCCGACACCATCCCAAACTTGCTCGGGTAGCATCATGCCTTCGTTCGCAAATAATTCCATGGCTTTGACATAAGTATTGCGCAATTTTTCAATATCGACTTTGGTGCTGCCATTTTTTGATTGTAGTTGATGCCCCAATTGCAATTCATAGTGACCGCGCTCGCCGGTAAATATTGGCCAGACGCGCCCGCGCCCTTGCGTAGAGTTATTGGCTTCAACATAGCCCAAACCATTGCTTTGGTCTTCACCATAACCATCGATCCCATAGCGGCGCCAGCCGGGGAACTTACCTTCAACGCCGGGGAAGGTGAATTCATATTTAACGCGCAGTAAATCGGACAATTGTTGGTTGTCGTATTCCGGCAAGGTTTCTGCGATATGCGTATCGGTCGCGCTGCGCACGCCGTAACGCACCAATTCTAAAAATCCACCATCGATGACTTGCGATTCATCGCCAATGATTTGCGCATTGCTGGTTCCAAGCGCGGAGTGATCATTGGGATCTTCATTGGCATTGATGCGCAAATAATAATTACCATTGCCTTGCGCGCCGGTTAATGAACCTGCGGTGGTGTAGGTGAGCGTTTCCAATTGCGCGGAATATTTATCGGCTGCGGCAAAATATTTTTTCGCGCTTTCAGTGTCGCCCGCTTGGGCGGCTATATCACCTGCGGAAATTAATCCTGCAATGGTTGCTGCAATTGTTGATGGCGAATAACCCTGCTGTTCTTCCCAGCGTTCTTGTTGGGTATACGGCGGGGTGATGGTTTTATCATTCCACTGGATTTTTACCGCACCGCCATTGACCAAAAAGTCGGCCGCTGGCTTCAACATTTTTTTGTACCAGTCGCTAATGTCTGCATCGCTTAAAATGCCATCTTTCCATAAGCGCCAGCCGAGCATGAGCGGCATACCGGTTTGGTCGAGTTGTACACCTACCCATTCCGGTTCGCCGTCAACGTGAGTCTTTTGCAAAAACCAACCGGGTGCACCGCTATAACCTGCAATTTTTTCGCTTGCTTGAACTTGCTGTAAATATTCAAACGCAATGCGGGGCGATTCTGTATCACCCAGCGCCAGCATTGCCATTGCGACTTGATAAAAATCGCGCGGCCATACCGCTTTGTAACCAGTGGCAGATTTCTCGGCGGATTTGGTGTCGCCCCAAGGATTAGAAAGCGAAGCGATAAACGCACCGGCATGGGTTTTATCTTCCTGCGCTTTTAATACCATGGCGCTGGTGTAAAGTAATTTACCGCCGTCAGTGGCGGTGGCCGATAATTTTTCCAGCGCAGGCAGTTTTTGTAAAAAATCTTGCCAGCCGATGGCATCGCCATCACCGTTGTAATGGGCGAGTACTTTGTCATAACCGGTAGCGAGAGTTTTATCGGCGCTGGCGCTGCTTTCGCTGGCATTTTTGCCAAAGCCCAACACAAAATCCCATTGCGCGGTTTCGCCTTGCTTTAGCGTTGGCAATTGCAATGTGAACGCGACATTGCCTTTGGTGGCGCCCGTGGTTGAATAGGTCTTGCCGAGGGTGCCGGTTTGTTTTAATTCTGTAATGCCATCGGAAACGCCCTCAAAACCTATCGTGCTTTGCACCACCGCTGCGCTGGTTTTTAATGTCATGCTACTGTTGCCGTCGGTCGCGGTCCAGCTGTTGTTGCTATAGGCTGCGCTATCATTGCTGCCGGTATTGGCGATCGCGGGGTTCACATAGGCATAGGGCGTAATCTCACCGGTGAGTGCGCGCACAATCACGCGCATCACCAAACTTTGTGAATCCGGATCAGTAAAAAAATGTTTTTCAATTTCGTATTTTCCCTCTTTGTCTTTATTCACCACTTTATAGGCGAGTGACAGCGGGCGACCCTGTGCGTCGGTTTTTAGATAGCTGGTGGTTGAGATGGTATCTTTCTTTTCTTCATCCAATGCATCGCTGCTTTTGATAAAAAATTGTAGCTCTTGTAATTGCGCTTCGTGAATTAATCCGTACATGGTTTCGGTGAGCACACCTTGGGCGATGGAAAACCAGACTTTGGAAATAGTGCCGCTTGCACCTGCATCGCTGTAAGCGTGGTCGGTGTAGGTTTCGTAGGATGTCCCTATGCCGGTTTTCCCCGCATAGGCCCAAACGGATGATTTGCCGGGTGCACCGGGTGCGATGGACGCTGCAGGACTAGTTGTGTTTGAGCTTGTCGATGATTGATCGGAGCAGGCAAGTAACAATAGGGCGCTACTGATGGCCAGTGCAATTAGATTTTTTTTCATGACAAGTCTCTCTCTCTTATTTATATACTTACTTTGAATGTACTAACTTTTGATTTACTTACTTATGTATGCACTTAATTATTGGTGAACTTACTTATAGGTGCGCTGATCTAATTCTATGTGGCGCAGGGATATAAGCATCACTAGCCATAGCAGAAATGACTATTTCGCCACCTTAGGCGTTGGCTAGAATCAACTCAAGGGCGTGCATACGTATTCAGTCTGCATACGTATGCATTCAAGGCTAGTCCAGAAATTTTACCTCTGTCCAAAATATCGATCATTTATGAATACGTATTCTATGCATTTTTTCTGCGGAAATTACGCCTTGAGTTCTTGCATACGTATGTAGTCACTTGGCGAAAAAAAACTGCTCGCGTATGGTGTCCTCATCGATACTGGCCTGAACGCAGCTCAGGCATTAGGTTAGTAATTCAATAAACCAGTTCCTACACTAATAAAAAGCAACGCAGAGATTTTTGTAATGACGATAACTCCCTGGTGGCGCGGCGCGGTGGTATATCAGGTATATCCACGCAGTATGATGGACGCCAACAACGACGGCATAGGTGACATCCCCGGCATCATCAGCAAGCTCGATTACATCGCGAGCCTTGGTGTGGACGCGATTTGGGTGTCACCGTTTTTTAAATCGCCAATGAAAGATTTTGGTTATGACATCAGTGATTATCGCGATATAGATCCTATTTTCGGTACGCTCGCGGACTTCGATGAGTTAATCGCCAAAGCCCATGGACGCGGCATTAAAATTATTATCGATCAGGTGCTGAGCCACACCTCTGATCAGCACAACTGGTTTATTGAGAGCCGTGAATCGCGCGACAATCCCAAAGCTGATTGGTATGTATGGGCCGATCCTTTGCCCGATGGCAATCCTCCCAATAACTGGTTGGCGATTTTTGGCGGCTCTGCCTGGGAGTGGGAGCCGCGCCGTTGCCAATATTATTTGCACAACTTTTTGAAATCCCAACCGGACTTGAATTTCCATTGCGAGGCTGTGCGTGCGCAGATTTTGAGTGAAGTGGAATTCTGGTTGAAACGCGGTGTGGATGGTTTGCGCTTGGATGCAATTAATTTCTGTTTCCACGATAAAGAATTGCGCTCCAATCCAGTAAAGCCGGAAGAGGAGCGTAAAGGGCGCGGTTTTTCACTTGATAACCCTTACGCCTTCCAAAAACATATTTACGACAATACTCGCCCGGAAAATATTGCCTTTCTGGAAAGCTTGCGCGCGTTAATGGATCGCTACCCGGGTACTGTCACGCTCGGCGAAATTTCAGCGGATGATTCGCTCAAAACCATGGCGGAATACACCACGGGCAATTCGCGTTTGCACATGGCTTACAGTTTTGAATTATTGGTGGAAAAATTATCCGGTTCTTATATTCGCGAAACGGTGGAAACGCTCGAGCAACATTTATCGGAAGGCTGGCCTTGTTGGGCGATCGGCAATCACGATGTGCGTCGCTTTATGTCGCGCTGGGGAGGCAAGGATCAATCCCCGCAATTGGCGAAAACACTCAATGCACTTTTATTATCACTGCGCGGCAGTGTGTGCAGCTATCAGGGCGAAGAATTGGGGCTGACCGAAGCCGAAATCCAGCAACACGAATTGCAAGATCCTTACGGTATTACGTTTTGGCCGCGCTTTAAAGGGCGCGATGGTTGTCGCACCCCTATGCCGTGGAATTGTACGGAAACCTATGCCGGCTTTTCGCAAGCAAAAACCTGGTTGCCGATTCCCTCTGCGCACAAAGAGCGAGCTGTAAATTTGCAAGAACATGATGAGCGTTCGGTGCTTAACGCCTATCGCCAGTTTATGCAATGGCGCAAACAGCAACCATGCTTGCGCTTGGGTGACATTACTTTTGTCGCGGATGCAGAAAATTATTTGGTATTCACGCGTGCTTATGGCGATGAAAAAATATTGTGTGCATTTAATTTTGCGGCGCGTGAACAAACAATTTCACTTGGTGATAATTACCACTTGGAGGCTATCGAGGGGCATGGTTGCGATTCAGTAGTTACGCAAGGTAACAATTTGCGTGTTCCTGCTTATGCAGCGCTCATTGCGCGCGTGATCTAATTCAAAATTGTTGTTGATCAGGCGATTTTTTTACCGGAATTTTTTGCAGTTACATGACTTGTGGTCATACTGATTATGTGTGACCGCTAGTTTTGTTATCTGCTTTTTTATTGTCTCGTCTTGTTGTTCTCCTTGTTGTAGGTCTTGATTTAGAGGGCTTTGCGCCCTCTTTTTCATTCCTTCTTTTATTTCCTCCGGCACTGTAAATATTTTTGTTTATTTGATTTCTGTTTTTCAATCGCTGGATTGGAAGCGCTAATCAACTAGGCTTAAGCCAACAGCAAGCGCTGATCCGTGTTGCCAGAGAGAAATGTGATTGCATACGTATGCGAAGCGTTGAATACGTATGCATTCTATTGTGAGGGTGGCGCCCAAAGGCCTACTATCTTTTTAACGACAGAAGCATTCTGTTTTACGCATATTGCGTAGGAGGGAAGGTCGTTTACGCACTATGTTAAAAATAATAGCAATACCTCCGCGGAGAGAAAATTCATGAAAAAGCACAAGTTCAACCACATGCTTGCATTGGCAGCCACTATGGCACTAGTGTCTGGCTCCCAAGCGGTTTACGCACAAAATACTACCGCCGGTGAAGAAGTCGAAGAAGTTACTGTCACTGGTTTCCGTAGCACAATCATTAATGCCGTTGATACCAAACGCAATGCAGATACTGTTGTTGATGTGGTGGATGCAGGTGCGATGGCATCGCTGCCTGACCAATCCATTGCCGATGCATTGGGGCGTATTCCGGGTGTGACCACCGTGCGCGATTCCGGTCAATCATCGCAATTAAATATTCGCGGTATGAATGGCGATTTTATTCAAACGACGTTGAATGGCCGCGAGCAAGCGTCTACTTCCGGTTACACCGAAAGCACGCGCTGGATGGCATTCGACCAATACCCGGCTGAATTGATTACCCAAGCCGCCGTATATAAATCACCTAAAGCCTCGCACATTGAAGGTGGTGTTGCCGGTTTGGTGGATTTGAAAACCATTAACCCGCTCGATTCAACGCAAGCGCACAGTTTTAACGCCAGTGCGCGTATGTCCTACAACGATGGCGCTGATGAAGTGGGTGCTGATGAATATGGCAATCGTTTGAGTTTGTCTTACCAAGGCAAATATATGGATGACATGCTCGGTGTTGCCTTGGGTTATTCGCACATGGAGCAGCCCAATAGTTTTACTGGCGCACGCGCTGGTGCCGATGCGCAAATCGGTTACGACACGACTGCTGATTACAATGGCGATGGCGAAAATGATGCGCGCGCCCGCGCTTTCCAATGGCAAGCGGGCACCGGTGAAGACAAGCGCGATGGCTATCTCGCCACTATTGTTTTCCAACCGACCGATAATTTAAAAACCCAATTCGATTATTTTAAATCTGTATTTGATCGCACTGATTTGCGCCACGGTATTACCGTGGGTGGATTGCAAAATTCCAACACATTTGCGCTTTCAGGCATTTCGGTCGACCACAATGTGGTTCAGAACGCGAGTGTCGGCATTATTGATCCGACTGCTGGCGGTATAGATGGCAGCCCCTGGTTTGAAGCGCGCAGTGAAGATCAATCAACGGAAGCGGATACTGACAGCTATGGCTTAAGTGCCGAGTGGGATATCAATGACAACAACAAATTGTCTGTTGATTTGTCGCGCAGCGAAGGCACCAAGACGCGTAAAGACCGCATCGTGTCCATGCATGCGTATGATCTGACGAGTGATGGCAGTGGCAATTTGCTGACGTGGGAAGAAGCGGCAGGTCAGTCCTTTAGTTATGTTGGCAATGGCGATGGTATTCCAGCCGCGACTTTTGGCGGCGTGGATTTTACTGACCTGACCAAAATGCGTTTATCGCGTTACGAAGAATATCCACATGAATATAGTGACAAGGTTGATAGCGCGAAGGTCGATTACAAGCTGACTCTGGATTGGGGTTTGCTGTCCTCTATCGAAGCGGGCGTGCGTGTATCCGAGCGCGATTTTGATTCGCAGCGCGGTGCGTTCCTCTACGGTAGCCGCGATGGGCAATACAATGGCTATTGCGCCGACAACATGACCAGTGGTGCAGCCGCAATGGATTGTACGCCGCAAGAATTGGCGGGCTATGTTGAAGTGCAATCGGTCAGCGGTGCGCCCAATCATTTGGTTGTGAACGATATGGATGGCCTGGCCACCAGTATCTTCGGTGCGGGCAATTACAAAGGTAAACAAGTATTCAGCCGCGACTGGACGTTCGTAGAGTCTGGCCTGCTGGAAGAAGATGTGACTGCCTATTATTTAATGGCGAATATCGAAACCGAATTGGGCAGCGTTGGCCTGACCGGTAACTTCGGTGTGCGCTATGTTGAGTCCGATGTGAAATCCAGCGGTGTGCAGAACGTTGGTGCGGGCAATGGTGTACCTATCACCGACGATGTGGGCGTAACACAAGATAACTACGACTATGTCACCTATGGCCCTGAATTCTCCGACACATTGCCTGCGTTGAACCTGAACTTTGCATTGACCGATGACGACATCATTCGCTTCGCTGCTGCGAAAGTAATGAGCCGTCCACCAGTGGGTCAATTGAAAGGTGGTGCAGGTTCATGGAACAGCACCAACAATGCTGGCGAAACCGAATACAACGTGTGGACCAAAGGTTCGCCTTACCTGGATCCATTCCGCGCTACACAAGTTGATTTGTCTTACGAACATTATTTTGATGAAGGCGATGCAGTTACTGTCGCCGTGTTCTGGAAAGACATTGAAAGCCTGGTAGAAAAACAATTCATCGCTGCAGGTGAAGCAGACTTCGATGCACTCGGGATTGAAATTCCTGCGGGCATGGTGCCGGGCGCATTTGAAACCTACGTCAACAACGACAAGGGTGGCTATATCCGCGGTGCTGAATTCGCAGTAACCGATACCTTCACCAGTTTACCGGGTGTGTTTGCTGGCTTGGGTGTAACCGCGAGCTACTCTTACACTGAAAGTGAAACTGAAATTGCAGGTGGCAATCTTTACGGCCAAAGCCTGCCATTGCCGGGGCTTTCCAAAAATGTGTGGAGCGCGACAGGTTTCTGGGACATCGGCAACTTCAGTACCCATGTGAACGTGCGCTACCGCGATGAATATATTTTGAATTTGCCAATCCCCGGCAGCTCAACGCCGGTAGAAGCGAAAGAGTACACCACTGTCGATGCGCAAGCGTCTTACGGCTTTGATAATGGTCTCGAAATAGTTCTCTCGGTGAACAACCTGACAAATGAACCTAATGTTATTTCCTACAGCGAAGATTACGCGCTGGGCGAATACAAAGAGTATGGTCGTCAGTATTACCTGGGTGTTAACTACAAGTTCTAAACACCGATACTTGTGCGTCACTTGAGTGGCGCTGTTTTATCAATCGCCCGGTCAATTTTACTTGCCGGGCGATTTTGTTTCGGCAGTGACATTATTTGCAGTCAAATCTGACTAGACTAAAAACCAATAACAAATTTATCGCAGTGAGATTTCCCATGAGCAGCACAAAGCGTATCGTTATTTTGGGTGGCGGCACCGCCGGTTGGATCACAGCTAATTTAATGGCCACTCACTGGGCACAGCAGAATTTTGAAATTACGTTGGTGGAATCGCCGGACATTGGCATTATCGGTGTCGGTGAAGGTTCAACACCGCCACTGCGCGGTTTTATGAATGCGATAGGTGTAAAAGAATCTGACTGGATGCATGAATGCGGCGCTACTTACAAAGTAGGCATCACCTTCAAGGATTGGTCAGTCAAGCCCGGCTTCACTCACTACTTTCATCCGTTTGTTTCCCAGCCCGATGAATTCACCGCGCCGGCATTTTTTTACAACAGCTTTTTGCGCCGTAAAGGCATCAACCTTGAAGGCCATCCGGATCATTTCTTTCTAGCAACTGAATTAGCCAAACAAAAGCTGGCGCCGGTTGCGCCGCCCAATTTTCCGTTTGAAATTAATTACGGCTATCACTTTGATTCCGCGCTGCTCGGCAAATTTCTCGAACGCGTTGCTGCACGCAAAGGCGTAAAGTATGTGCAGGCCACCGTCAATGAGGTGGTGCTCGATCAGCAGGGCAATATCGATTATTTAAAATCGGTCGAAGGCCAAACCATCAAAGCTGATTTTTATGTGGACTCCACCGGCTTTCGCAGTCAGTTGTTGCAACAAGCATTGAAGGTGCCGTTTATTAGTTGTGCCGAGAGTCTATTTAATGACTCTGCCGTGGTGTTCCCCACGCCGCAAACGGGCGATGTAGAGGTGCAAACCATCGCCACCGCGTTAAAAAATGGTTGGGCTTGGACGATTCCACTGACGCATCGCATTGGCAATGGTTATGTCTATAGCTCTCGCTTTTGCAGCAAAGACGCTGCCGAAACTGAATTCCGCCAACATCTCGGCTTATTAAATTCCGATGTGGAAGCGCGCCATTTGCAATTTAAAGTTGGCCGCGCCGCCGAGCACTGGGCAAAGAATTGTCTTGCCGTAGGGTTGTCGCAAGGCTTTATCGAGCCCCTCGAAGCAACCGCATTGGATATGGTGCAGGAAACTGTAGTGCGTTTTATTGATGCTTATAATCGCGGTAATTTTACCGATCAATACCGCGCTGAATTTAACCAGCGTATCAGCACCCGCTTTGATGCCGTGCGCGACTATATCGTCTGCCATTATCGCATCAACTCGCGTACCGATACTGAATATTGGATTGAAAACGGTCGCAACGAAAAAATATCGCCCTCGCTGCGCTCCATCCTCAGCTCCTGGGTGGCAGGCAAAAATATTACCGATGAATTGGAAAAACAAAAATTGGATGCCTACTTCCCCAATGTGTCATGGAATTGTTTGTTAACAGGGAAGGGGCTTTATCCACAGCAAGAACAATTGGTGGCGGGCAACGAAATGGCCAATAAATACGATGTCGCCAAGCTGCAGCATTTTATAAAAGGCTGCGCGCTGAATTTTAAGCCGCACCGCGAGCAATTGGCGCTCTTGGCGCAATCTGCCCAACAGTAATCATTTTCTATTTTGTGTGTTTGCTATGAGAAATATTTTACTCGCCGCCGCTACCTGCGGGGCTTTACTCGGCTGTGTCCAATCTGCGCAAAATAATTATGCGAAACCGGAAGTTATCGCACAGGGTAAGCCGGTGGTATATCAAATTTTTACCCGCCTGTACGGCAATAAGAACACCGCCAATAAACCTTGGGGAACCATTGAAGAAAATGGTGTGGGGAAATTTAACGATATAGATGCAACCGCGTTGCAATCGATTAAAGAGTTAGGCGTAACCCATGTGTGGTACACCGGCGTGCCGCATCATGCACTGATTCGCGATTACACGGCCTACGGCATTAGTAATGACGATCCCGATATAGTTAAAGGCCGCGCCGGTTCGCCTTACGCGGTGAAAGATTATTACAACGTAAATCCGGATCTTGCGGTTAATCCCGCCAATCGCCTGCAAGAATTTGAAGCGCTTATTGCACGTACCCACGCACAGGGAATGAAGGTGATTATCGATATAGTGCCTAACCATGTGGCGCGCACTTATCAATCATTAAGCAAACCGGCGGGTGTCGAAGATTTTGGCGCGCACGATAATACCAATGTGGAATACGCTCGCGACAATAATTTTTATTATGTGGTGGGTAAAAACTTTGAAGTACCCACGCCGCTGAATAATTATCGCCCGCTAGGTGGTGAAACCAATCCACTGGCAGATGGAAAATTTGATGAAAAGCCCGCGAAGTGGACTGGCAATGGCTCGCGCCTCGCACAACCTAAATTCGATGACTGGTATGAAACCGTTAAAATTAATTACGGTGTGCGCTCCGATGGCAGCAAGGATTTTCCGCAGCTGCCTGCCGGTTATGCACAAGAATCCGTGCTGGCTCACTATCAATTCTGGCAGGGAAAAGCAGTGCCGGATTCCTGGGTTAAATTTCGCCAGATCGCAGAATACTGGCTGGCAAAAGGTGTAGACGGTTTTCGTTTTGATATGGCCGAAATGGTGCCGGTGGAGTTCTGGAGTTATTTAAACTCCGCGATTAAATATAAAAATCCTGATGCGTTTTTATTGGCCGAAGTCTACAACCCGCAGGAGTATCGCAATTATATCCGCTTGGGGAAAATGGATTATCTCTACGATAAAGTAGAAATGTACGATAGCTTGAAAGCCATTATGCAAGGTAAGGCCAATACCGATGTGATCGCCAATGTGCAGGCGGGAATGAGTGATATTGAAGAGCACATGCTGCACTTTTTGGAAAACCACGATGAGCAACGTATCGCCAGCCCTGAATTTGCGGGGAGTGCGGAACTCGCAAAACCGGCGATAGTTGTCTCTGCATTAATTAGTCGTTCGCCAACGATGATTTATTTTGGGCAGGAGGTCGGTGAAGCTGCAGCGCTGGATTCCGGCTTTGGCGATCCCTCGCGCACCACTATTTTTGATTACGCCGGTGTGCCCGCGCACCAGCGTTTTATGAATGGTGGAAAATTTGATGGAGGGCAATCAATCCCAGAGGAAAAATCCCTGCGTGAATTTTATCGTCAGCTATTAAACCTCTCTGCAACCCAAGCGGTTTTTTCCGGCGAATACCGAGAATTGCACACACACAATCGCCTGCATACTCAAGGCTATGGCGGTGAGGTATTTGCCTTTGCTCGCTGGAATGAGCAGCAAAAATGGATTGTAGTGAGTAACTTCAGTTCGACAAAAACGCAGCATTTTTCATTGCAGCTGCCGGACGAGTTGGTGCGCACTTGGAAACTGCAACCTAAAGTCTACGGACTTGATTCGCAGCTATGGTCCACTACGCAGTATATGTTGTCAGTAGATGATCAGCGTGCGCAGGTGGAGTTGACGCTGGCTCCGTTGGAGTCCTTGGTGTTGCAGTTAATCGATTAATTAAACGGACACAGTAAAATTTAATCGTTACAAGAAAATAATTTTTTATCGCATTACTATAAATAAAAAAATAAAAGCGATTCCTGCATACGTATGTATAGCATCAGTTGATTGTGAATACGTATGCAGGCGCTTGAGTCAGTTGTGCCAACCCTCATAGCATAATCCCATTGCAGTTATCGTCGTCCATGCGAAACGCTGATGATTGCAATTATCTATTCTCCCTGTTTTTTATCGACGTTATTAATTATTTTTAGCGCAGCCTCGCTGCGCCTTTTTTGATTATTTACTGCATTCGGTTAAATACACACTCAAGCACCATAACAATAAGCGCTAACTGTTAGAGAGAATCATCATGAAAAATAACTTGTTCAGGTTAGGGGCTTGCCTCGGCCTTGCGTTCCTTATTCCCGGTTATGCCCAGTCCGCACCTGCGAGTGTCACAGTCGCAGGTACTATCCAATCCGAATTAGGCTGCAGCGATGATTGGCAACCCGCCTGTGCCGCCACCATGCTCACGAAAAATGGCACGCTTTGGTCTGGTACCTTCACCATTCCCGCAGGGAGTTGGCAATACAAAATTGCCATCAATGGCGCCTGGACTGAAAACTACGGCGCTGGTGGCAACGCTAATGGTGACAATATTCCCTTTGCCATCACCGAAGAAAAAACAGTTACCTTTACGTATGATGAAGTGACTCACGCAATTACCGATAATTCGCAAGAAGGTGTAGTGACTCCATTAGATCCGCAGCCAGGTGCAGTCACCATCGCCGGAAATTTGCAAGCCGCGCTCGGCTGCCCGGGCGATTGGCAACCTGAATGTGCAACAACGCAATTAGTATTGGAAGAGGGCGATCAGGTTTGGCAAAAAACGTTTACGGTTCCTGCTGGGGATTGGCAATTTAAAGCAGCGCTCGATAGCGGCTGGACAGAAAATTACGGCGCGCGCGGCATTGCCGGTGGCGATAATATTTCACTCTCGCTCGCCAGTGCACAGGACATTAAATTTTATTACAACCATAAAACCCATTGGGTAACCACCAATGTGAACTCTGTGATTGCAACAGCGGTAGGAAATTTCCAAGCATTACTGGGTTGTTCTGGTGATTGGCAACCGGAATGTTTGCGTAGCTGGTTGCAGGATGTTGATGGCAATGGTCTCTATACATTCACCACCACCGCATTGCCAGTAGGTGATTACGAAGCCAAGGTCGCGCTCAATGAAGGTTGGAGCGAAAGCTACGGCGATAATGGCAACAATATTCATTTTTCGGTGACCACTGCAAAACAAAAAGTGGTGTTTACCTATGATTCGGTCAATAAAAAAGTTTACATCGGCGATGAACTGGTCGCGGGCGATTTAACCACTGCTAAAGCTCACTGGTTAGCGCGCGATACCATTGCAGTGGAACTTGCTGCTGATGTTGCCGCAACAGCAACCGCAAAATTGCATTTCGCTGCAGATGCCAGCCTGTCCACCAGCCCCGCTGGTGTTGCTGGTGGTGATGCAATTGCGCTGGCTTATGATGCCGCCGGTTTAAGCGATGCATTAAAAATAAAATATCCGCACTTGAAAAATCTCGCCGTATTTAAAATCGCTGCGGCCGATGTGAGTAAAGTGCCAGATATTCTCAAGCAACAAACTGCAATTTCTATCACTAACGCCAATGGCAATTTAGTTGAAGCAACTGCGCTCCAATTTGCAGGCGCGCTGGATGATGTCTTTGCCTATAACGGCACTTTGGGTGTGAGCTACACCGACTCGGTTCCCAGCGTAAAGCTCTGGGCACCTACCGCAAAAAATGTCACGCTGCATGTGTTTGACGATGCAGATCCGGTTACCGCAGCCACTGCTTATCCAATGACGCTGGATGCCGCAACCGGTGTTTGGTCAGCAACAGGTGATGCCAGTTGGAATCGCAAATACTATTTATTTGAAGTAGAAGTGTTTGTGCGAAACACCGGCAAGGTTGAAAAAAATTGGGTTACCGATCCTTACAGTTTAAACACCGCCATCAACGGTAAGCGCAGCCAGTTTATTAATTTGAGCGATGCGGATTTAAAACCGGAAGGTTGGGATGCATTGGCAAAGCCGGCGTTTACTGCACCTGAAGATATGGTGATTTATGAATTGCACGTGCGCGATTTCAGTATTGCCGATGAAACAGTTCCTGCTGCGGAACGCGGTACGTTTTCTGCATTCCCGCAAACTAATTCCAACGGCATGAAACATTTGAAAGCTCTGGCCGATGCCGGCCTGAGTCATATCCATTTATTGCCGGCTTTTGATTGCGCCACAATCAATGAAAATAAAGCAGAGCAAAAAATCGCGGAAGATGACTTCACTAGCTACGCACCAGACAGTGATGCCCAGCAGGCGGCAGTAGAAGCCATTCGCGGGCAGGATGGCTTTAACTGGTGCTACGACCCGCACCATTACACAGTGCCCGATGGCAGCTACGCGACAGATCCTGATGGTGTTACGCGCATTCGCGAATTCCGTGCAATGGTTGCGAGCTTGAATGCAATCGGCCTGCGCGTGGTAATGGATGTGGTTTACAACCACACCAGCGGTTCACTGCTGGGTGATACGTCTGTGTTGGATAAAGTGGTGCCAACCTATTATCACCGCCTGAATGCACAGGGCGATATTGAAAAGAGCACCTGCTGCGCAAATACCGCGAGTGAAAATATCATGATGGAAAAACTCATGCGCGATTCCATCAAAACCTGGGCGACAGCTTACAAAGTGGATGGTTTCCGCTATGACATTATGGGGCATCACACTAGAGACAATATTGTCACCATCAAGAATGATATTCAGGCCTTAACCGCAGCGATCGATGGTGTTGATGGAAGCAAGATTTATTTTTACGGTGAAGGCTGGAATTTTGGTGAAGTGCAGGACGATGCCCGTTTTGTGCAAGCGCGCATTGGCAATATGAGCGGCACAGGTGTGGGCACTTTCAATAATTTTATTCGCGATGCTGTGCGCGGTGGGGGGCCATTTGATTCGGGCATCGACCATGTGCGCCACCAAAGCTTTATCAATGGTTTGTATCTCGACCCCAATGCTGAAAATGCGGCCGACGCAGCAGCAAAAGAAAATCTGCTCAAACAAACCGATCAATTGAAAATTGCGCTCGCGGGAAGTTTGAAAAACTTTTCCATTGTCGATTACACAGGCGCAACCAAAACTGCAGCAACTGTTGATGGGGCAGGTTATACGCTCGATCCGCAAGAGACGATTAATTACATTGAAGCACACGATAACGAAACCCTGTTCGATATGATTCAATACAAAGCACCGTTGGCCACTAGCATGGCTGAGCGCGTGCGTATCCAGAATCTGGGCAATTCGATCTTGTTGTTTGCGCAGGGTGTACCGTTTATTCATGCGGGGCAGGATATGTTGCGCTCCAAATCCACCGATCGTAACAGCTACGACGCGGGCGACTGGTTTAACGCGTTGGACTTTACCTATCAGCATAATGGCTGGGGCAAAGGCCTGCCGTTAAAAGGTGATAACGAACAGAACTGGAGTGTAAGTAAAAATCTGTTGGCCAATAGCGCGCTTATGCCAGCGCCAGCAGATATCCAACGCGCACGTGAACACACTGAAGAATTGCTAAAAATTCGCAAGAGTTCAAAATTGTTCCGCCTCGAAACGGCGGCGCAAATTCAGGAGCAGGTGAAATTTTATAACAATGGCGTAGCACAAGAGTCAGGTGTTATCGCCATGTTGCTGAGCGATAGCAGCGCGAATCTGGATGCAAACGCAGAAATGATCCTGGTGGTGTTTAATGCGAATACCAGCAGCAAAACTCTGAGCTTGCCTGCGTTAAAAAATGCAGATTTCGCCTTGCACCCGCTGCAAAAGAACTCTGCCGACGCACGGGTAAAAGAATCTGCTGTGGATAACAGCAAAGGTGAATTTACAGTACCTGCACGTACTGCGGCAGTGTTTGTTGCTACTAAAAAACCAGTAGTCGATAGTGGCACACCTACAACGCCCACCACGCCCGTACCGCCCAAAAAATCGGGCGGTAGCGGTGCGGTGAATTTGTGGCTGTTAGTGATGGCACTCTGTCTGTTGGTTGCACGTCGTAAGCTTATGCACTAATTACTATTTGGTACTCCCTATAATCGCCGGGCAAAAGGTTTAGGTTTGTAGGGAGTATTTTTTCCTCGAGATAGTTCTGCTCTTGAATTATTGAGTTACTGCCCCATCTCCTGTGAATTCCACAAGTCTCCAATGCTTATGCCAATTCACTCGTCACACTTACAGCAATCGACAATTCGGTTCTTATGGACCGGGATGCTGGCTGCGAGTATTTTGTATTTGCTGGCGGCGTGGAGCATCGGCAATAAAGTTGATCCGATAAATACTGCGGACGGTCACAAGAGCCGAGTAGTTGCGGCAGATATTGAGTTACATGTTAGCGCCGAGCGTTCGGCTAAGCTGCAGCGATTTTTTAACAACGCGCCAAACCGAATTAAAGATCAGCCCGCATCGATTGAACCGCCAACGCCTATTTGGGGTTTGGCTACTGCTGAAATTGCTCCATCCCTGCTGTTGGCTGCTGCCAATTTTCCTCACACATTTTGCGTTGCAGATGCTATTCAACAGCAACTGCATACGCTCAATATCCCGCGCGCACCACCCCTCGTTTAATCACATCTGATTACATAAAAATTAATTATTTTTTGCGTTCATTTCAGTTTCCACATGAAGACTGAAACCTGGGTGCTTGGTGGAGTATTAACGATGAAAACACGTTTTTCACGGGCCATTGTCTATGGTCTTATTATTATATTTGGGCTGCTTTGCGCGCTGCCCAATGTATTACCCGATCCTGTTTTAAAAAAATTACCTGACTGGTACACACAAAACCAACTTACTCTCGGTCTGGACTTGCGCGGTGGTTCGCATTTGCTGCTCGAGGTAGATACCAGCGAATTAGTGCGCAATAAAAATCCGGCATTGCACGATCAGATTGTGCGCGATGCTGTTGAACAGAGTTTGGAAGTGGTGCGCCGCCGTCTGGATGAAACCGGTATGGTGGAGCCGATGATTACTCGGCAGGGTAGCGATAGCATCTTAGTGCAGCTTCCCGGTGTGAATGATCCACAGCACATCCGCGAATTATTGGGCACTACCGCGCGCATGACATTTCACTGGGCCGCCAATGAAAAATCAGCACTGCATACCAAAGTTGTTTCTGTGCAGGGCGATACGCCTGGAGCACACTATCAATTGGAAGAAAAAGTGGCGCTGGAAGGAAAGCACATTAGTGATGCGCGCTTGGCATTCAACCAACAGACCGGCGAGCCGGTGGTAAATTTCAAATTAGACAACGAAGGTGCGCGTCGCTTTGGCGATATGACCAAGCGTAATGTCGGCCGCGTATTGGCGATTGTGCTTGACGATAAAGTGGTAAAAGCGCCGGTGATTCGCGGTGCGATTCAAGGCGGCAGCGGTGAAATTAGTGGATCATTCACCAGCGCTAGCGCAAATGATCTGGCCTTGCTATTGCGTGCTGGTGCTCTGCCAGCACCATTAAAAGTGATTGAAGAGCGCACAGTGGGGCCTGACCTTGGCAGTGATGCGATCGCCATGGGAATTAGTACCGGCATTGTCGGCGCGCTCTTGGTGCTGGCGTTTATGGTGGGCATTTATGGCCGCTGGGGATTCATTGCCTGTATTGGTTTGGCGATTAATATCGGCTTGAGTTTTGGTGTGTTGAGTTTATTGGGGGCGACGCTAACACTGCCGGGGATTGCCGGATTCATTTTAAGTGTCGGTATGGCGGTGGACGCCAATATTTTAATCAATGAACGCATTCGTGAAGAGACCCGGCGCGGCGCCACGGCAATGACAGCACTGCGCGCAGGTTTCCAGCGCGCTTACAGCACCATTCTTGATTCCAATATCACGTCACTTATTGCCATCAGCTTATTGTTTTTATTTGGCAGCGGACCAGTACGCGGTTTTGCGGTGACGATGGCGGTAGGCTTAATTATCTCCATGTTCACCGCGATTTCGTTTACGCGCTTGGTAATGGAGTGGCGCGTTGAAAAATTGGGGCAAAAGCCGCTGGTAATTTCTGGCATCAAACTGCTGGATAAAATCAGCGAAAAAACCATTCCGTTTTTGCGTGCGCGCTTTTTTGGCTTGATGGCATCGGCAGTTTTATCGCTCGCGGCGGTAGTGCTGTTTTTCACTCCGGGCCTGAATTACGGCGTGGACTTTAGTGGCGGAACTGTGATCGAAGTGAGTGCGCCAGATACAGGTGTTGCTGATCTGCGTAAAGCGCTTGCGCAAGGCAATAGCGAACAAGTGGCGATTCAGGAATTTGGTGGCGATGGCCATTTTTTAATTCGCATGCCGATGCAATCGGCAGCAGATGTCGCGAGCGGCGAAAGCGTGCAAGCAGTTAAAACCGCAGTGCAAACCGTAGCGCCAGATGCAGAGTTTCCGCGCGTCGACATGGTGGGGCCGCGCGTGAGTGGCGATTTTGGCGATGCCACAATTCTCGCGATTGTCTTAGCCGGGCTGGGGATGCTCGGCTATTTATGGATGCGCTTCGAGTCGCATTTTGCGCTCGCAGCAACGCTCACCCTCGCGTTGGACCTAACCAAAACCATCGGATTCTTCGCGCTAGCCGGTGTGGAATTTAATCTCACGGCCGTTGCCGCGCTGCTCGCATTAATTGGTTATTCGGTAAATGACAAAGTGGTAGTGTTTGACCGCATCCGCGAAAATCTGCGCAACACACCGGATAAGCCTTTCGTGCAATTGCTCAATGAAAGTATCACATCGACTCTAACCCGTACGGTGTTTACCTCGGTGACTACTTTCCTTGCAATATTGCCCATGGCGATCGCTGGTGGCAGCGCAGTAGCAAGTTTTTCACTGCCGATGTTATTCGGTATTGTGATTGGCACCAGCTCATCGATATTGATTGCGGCCCCCATCGTATTGCTGCTCGGTGAACGGCGGATACGTCGTGGAAAAAGCCAGCTGCACGCCAGTACGGAGACCAGACAACGAGAAATAGACCTGCGACCTTAAGCAAATGTTGCCTTCAATAAAAAACGCCCGCAGGTGCGGGCGTTTTTTATTGAACAATTGATGCAATCACTACTTAAAACTTCACGCTATCCGAGTCATCGCCGAACCAACGTGGTTTTTCATCGCCTCTGGCGTATTCAACTGTAAAGCCCGAGTTGCCAAAGCCTTGGAAGTAAGAAACGTGAACATTATGCTCGCCCTCACTGAGGAAAATTATACAGGGCTGCACGGTGTAGGGGCGGTCTCCGAGATGTTCACAGATTGGTTTGCCATCGATGGTCAGTGAAAAACCATCATCGCTGCCAAGTAAAAAGCGATAGTTATCTGCTTTTTTGATCGTGACTTTATGATCCACATCGACAAAAAAATCATCGCTATAAGTAGCAACATTGCCGAGCTTAGGATGGCTGAATCGGCTTTTGTTAAGCAAGTTAAGCCGGTCAACCATCACTTCACGGGTAAATTCAATATCGCGTGGTTGATGAATATTGGAGATAGCGACACGGTTCTTGCTGATCACCAGTTTTACTACCGGATCAACCGTTACTGGTGTAATACGTACCAGAATGATAATAACGACCAGAGCAATAAGGGCAGTGAAAACACTGTTTTTATTTAAATATTGTTGAATGTTCATGATTATTTCACTACCTGCAGTTTCCAGAAGCTGAACCAGTTGCGTAACTCAAATTGATCTTCGGTTAAACCAAAGCCGTAAGTGAACGGTGAGAAGAACGCAAATACTGCAATCACCAACAGGGCGAACAGGCCGGCATTGATCATGGTGTGTTTATTGTTAGCGATAACCTCATCGCGATAGATATAGGTATAAATTAATGCCAGGTTAATCGCTCCAAAAATTAATGGAATAAAGTAATGATAGAGGTACATCACCCGTTCGATTTGTAAAATCGCAACCATATAACTGACATAGAGCCCCGTAAAGGCGCAGATCCAATAGAAAAGTTTTTCATCTTTTACAGGGTTGTTGTAAATGTAACGGCTGATAATTAAACCCAGAGAGAGAATGATTCCTCCCACAATGGAGAACCAGACAATCGGATTGCCAATCAGGTATTTATATTTGGTAACGGCTTTGCCATCGACTGTATTTTTATCCCAGCGATAGCTGATGGTTTTACTGCTTAGCGGCCAGTTTATCGCGTAGCTGCCGTTTTCATCCGGTTTGCATTCGTCCAAACGTGGCACACCGTCAGCGTACTCACTCATGAATTTCCAGTTATCACGCATGCCCAATGAAAAAGTCTTGAGTGACCAGGTGTCGCCCATACGAATCTGGTTGATGTATTCGGGAGATGCCTTATAGGTTCTATTGTCAATAATCTTTTCGCCCAAGCCTATGTGGACATAAAAAACGCCGAGGAACACCGCTGCTACAGGCAGGACACCAGACGGCACAGTAACGGCGATACGCTTGATCAGCGCTTGCCAATTCCACTGTTTAATATTGTTCCATTGATCGACAAAAAAAAGCATCGCCAACAATAATAATTCGATCGCAGAGTTGGCTTTTACGCTAGTGGCTAAACCTATAAAGGTTCCCAGCAGGACATAATCTCTGATGCGAATAGGTTTTCCGCTGGTGACAATACGAGTAAAAAAATACAGTTCGGCAAGGATAAAAAATATTTGGATACCATCGAGATGCACTGCGCGCGCATGTATGACCAGTGCATTATCAAAAATGACGAGGCTGGTGAATGCAGCTGCAAGCCATGCACGCTGCGTTATGCAATTGATGATGCCGTAAAAAAATAACACCGAGAGCGCCATCATCACTGTTGATGGCCAGCGGAAGCCTTTGTAAGTCATTTCTGGTGGCGCGTTGTCGCCAGTTAGATAATCGGTTTCCAGCAATTTGGATTTGTCGACTTTTTCGTTGCCGCCAAACACCACTTCGCCTACTGCAATTAGCAGTTTCCCAAGCGGTGGATGCGGCTCCATGTACATCACGCCATCGACATATTTTTGCGCGTTGGGGACGTGATAGTTTTCATCCCAGAACATGGCTTGGGGGGTGCCGTAGTAGGGGAAATATACGCTGAGCGAAATTACCAAAATAACGGCGGGATAAATAAATCGTGCGTAGGTCTTTATAAAGTTTTTCATGATGTCTGTTGTTATGGTTAGGGTGATTGTCAGGAATTATTTTTTGCGCAAGCCTTTACCGGTCGCTGCCCAATAAAGTCCACCGTAGATATGCTCCAGAAATAATGGATCGCTGTAGGTGGCGGGCAGGTGCCCCAGTGCAGAGTAAAACGCACGGCCGCCATCGTAATCGTGATACCAGGCAATCGGGTGGAACTTGCCCATGCCTTCGCCTTTTTTATCGCCCCAGGCCACTTTGGGGTCATAGGTTTGCTCATCAACCGCCAAAATATAATTCAGACTCTTGATGCGCTCTGCGCCGAATTCATACCACTCATCTGTCCATAAAAAACGTTCGGGCATACGTTCAACACCAGGGAATTTCCGGTTGGTGACGGTGAGCTCGGCAGTTTGGATTACCGGGTGGATATGAAATGTGCGCCCCACCATTTTGGTGTACCAATCCCAGTCGTATTCGGTATCGGATGCGCTGTGGATGCCGACAAAACCTTTACCTGAACGGATAAAGCGCTCCATCGCCGCTTGTTGTTCATCGTTGAGGATATCGCCGGTGGTTAACAGGAATATGACGGCTTGGTAATTCTTGAGTTTTTCATCGTTGAAGACTTTTGCATCTTCCTGCCAGTCGATCGTGAAGTGATGGCGCTGCGCCATCGCACGCATGGCGGTAACGCCTTCATTGACGGATTCGTGGTGAAAACCATTCATTTTGGTAAAGAGCAGCACATTGAATTGTTGTGCCTGGGCACTGAGGGCAGAGCAGAGGGATACGCAGAGCAGTGCAAGGGATAAAGCGATTTTTCTGGTCATAAAATTGCCTCGCTGATGGATTGTTATTGTTGTCCCTGATTCTTTTATTGTTGTTTTATCTTTTTTAGGTCGGCGCCATCATAAGCGATACAGATTTATAGGCAATAAAAAAGGGCGCGGAGAGCGCCCTTTTTGGCTTGGTCTTTCGGTTGTGAGAACTAGGCCGTAGGACGCAGCCTTCTCGCCCAGCCCAGTCCTAGTAGCCCCAATGCCAGCAGCAACAGCGAGTTGGGTTCGGGCACATCGACGGGCGGTGGATCATCGGGAAGCGGGCGCTCGACAGTGGCGCTTTTGAGTTTGTAGTAGTCCTTGCCTTCGTTCTTGGTGGAATTCTTGTTCGGGCCACTGAAGGTGTTGCCGAAGTTGGGGTTATAAGAACCGACCAACCAATATTTGGATATCACGCCATCCGGATTCACCAGTCCATTGTTGTAGCCGCTATCGACGTTGTAGTAGTTGCCGACCAAATCCCAACCATTGCCGATCAATTCTTGCCATTTTTTGCCGAGCAGGGTGGTGCTATTAAAACTGTTGCCGCGATAGGCAAGGATGGAGATGTCGGTATCCCCCTGAAACCAACCAATATCCAATGAGGTCAGCTTGACCAGCTCATCAAACGAAAGCAGATGCATATCATAATCGCCGGCCTCGTTGTCCACAGCGTGGTTGGGCGAGTCTGTTTTCTCTACGCCGAGGCCGTCCCACTTGCCGACGAGTTCCTGCTCAATCGCTTCGTCTAGGCTGGTAGTGGTACCGGTTTTGTACTTGGTGCAGTCGCCTTGACGATTTTTCTTGGTGCATTCCTGTGTGGTCGTTTTTTTGGTGCCGTACGACCAGCCCGTGAGGGATAACTCAAGGTCATCCTCTTCGTAGTTGTATTGCTTGGCATAGGTGCTGTTGTAAATGCCTTCGCGTGAATCGGGCGAGGTGAGATCGATAGTGATTGGTATCGCAAAAGCAGCTGGGCTCAAACAGAGAGTGATCACAAACCCTGTGAGCAAGGTTTTGAGGTGGCTCATAAATGATATCCATAAGGTGAGTGAGTTGCGATCGAGCAAATATCAACCAGAGTGAGCAAGTTGTGCGCCATTTTGGTAACCTGTTGATTCCTTTCGTGATCCTGTTCGCACTCTTATGTGCCACCATTTTTTCTGTAAAAACTACCGACAGCAGATGGCGGAAGATGGATGTCATCGGCGTGCACGCCGCACGTGCAGAGTTTCAGATGGCGCAGCGGCTTTACCGCGCACTGTGCAAACGGGCACACTGGCTGCCCGCCATTGGCTATCGAGCTTTTCATGACCCTGACTGAGTTGCGCTATATCGTCATACTTTCCGAGGAGCAGCATTTCGGGCGGACGGCGGAGCGCTGCCATGTAAGCCAGCCGACGCTCAGTATTGCCGTGCGCAAGCTGGAGGAAGAGTTGGGAGTGGAGTTGTTTGAGCGCACCAAGGCCAAGGTTGTTCCCACATTGCTGGGCGAAAAAATTATCGTCGAGGCGCGCCAACTGCTGGCCAATACGGCAGCGATCAAATCCCTTGCAGACGCAGGTAAAGATCAGCTCAACAGCCCTTTAGCCTTGGGCGCTATCTTTACGATGGGTCCCTATCTTTTGCCCCAATTGATCCCGCACCTGAAAAAACAGGCGCCGGCCATGCCGCTTTATGTGCAGGAGGATTACACCGCCAACTTGCGCAAAAAACTGCGCGATGGCGATCTGGATATCATTTTGGTCTCGCTTCCTTTTAATGAGCCGGATGTGGTGACCCAGGAGTTGTTCGAGGAGCCATTGGTGGTGGTAATGCCGCAGGCGCATCCATTGGCGCGCAAAGCTGAGGTTGTCCCGGCGGATATCGCGCGCGCGGATTTGCTGTTGCTGGGAGAAGGGCATTGCCTGCGTGACCAGGTGCTGGCGTTGCATCCGCAATGGCAGGTAGGCGATGGTCAGCCAAAGCGTTATGCGACCGATGGTAATAGCCTGGAAACAGTGCGCTATATGGTGGCCGCAGGATTGGGCTTGGGGATATTGCCGCGTTCGGCAGCAGCGCCGGGTTTATGCGCGACGCATCGGTTGGTGGCGCGCCCCTTGGCAGGCGGTAGTCGCAAACTGGCATTGGCCTGGCGCGCGAGTTTCCCGCGGCATAAGGCCGTTGATGTGTTGCGCAAGGCAATCCAGACCTGCAGCGGTGCCTACTGGAATTTTACGACCGAGCCAGATGCGGTTGAGCAGACTATGCTCCCGTTACAGAATTGGTAAGGGTGCACGGGTAATTATTGGGGCCGATGTTGTTATGAGTGCGAACATGAATCCACTTAAAAAAATTGTCATTCTCGGGGGCGGCACCTCCGGCTGGATTGCCGCGTCCATGCTGGCGGCCCATCTCAAGCGCGAGTTGTGCGAGATCGAATTGGTGGAATCGGACGATATTGGTTCCATCGGCGTGGGTGAGTCCACGATCCCGCCAGTAGTTCGCCTTATTACAAGCCTGGGGATTGATGAGGAAGAGTTTATCCGCGAGACCCAAGCCTGCTATAAGCTCGGAATCAAGTTTGTCGATTGGCGCCATAAAGGCGAGTCCTATTTCCATCCTTATGGCGCGCTTGGCAAGCGCATCGGCATGCAGGATTTTTACCAGTGTTGGCTCAAGGCGACTATGGCAGGGGAGCAGTACAATCTGCAGGATTTCTCCCCCTGCGCGGTGATGGCGGCGCAGGAGCGTTTTTTCCCTCCATCGCAAGCAATGAACACACCTATTGGCGGCGCCGGCTATGCCATCCATCTGGATGCAAAACTGGTCGCGGCGTATTTGCGGCGCTATGCGGAAGCGCGCGGTGTGGTGCGCAGCGAGGGTAATTGCGCGCAAGTGCTGCGCACCGACAGTGGTTTTATTGAGGCGCTGGTACTGGCTGACGGGCGTAAGATTAGCGGTGATTTTTTTATCGACTGCTCGGGCTTCAAGGCCCTATTAATCGAAAAAGAATTGGGGGTTGAATTCGAGGATTGGTCAAGGTTCTTGCCCTGTGATCGCGCCATAGTGGTTAAAACCCAAGTGGCCGGATCGCGCATTCCCTACACTACCGCCACCGCGCGCAAAGCTGGCTGGGCGTGGCGGATTCCACTGCGCAATGGCACTGGTCACGGCTATGTATACTCCAGCAAGTTCTGCACGGATGCCGAGGCGAAAACCACGCTGTTGAAAAATCTCGACGCGCCGCGCATTAATGATCCGCGTGTGATCCAGTTTCGCACCGGGCGCCGCACCGAGTTTTGGAGGGGCAATTGTCTCGCGCTGGGGTTATCGGGCGGTTTTATCGAGCCGTTGGAATCCACCGCAATTCATTTGATCGCCCGCGGCATGGATTTCTTTTTGCGCTTTTTCCCTGATGCCGAATGCGAGCCGAGTTTACAGCGCGAATACAACAGGCGCATGGCTGCCGATTACGAAGAGGTGCGCGATTTTATCGTACTGCACTACTGCGCGACCGAGCGCGAAGACAGCGATTTTTGGCGCTGGTGTAAAACCATGCCGCTGCCGGATACGCTGCGCGAACGCATCGATTTATTCAAAGGTCATGGCATTTTGCGTGAAGACAATGATGAGTTGTTTCGCAGTACCAGCTGGCAATCAGTATTTGAGGGGATGGGCATTCGCCCACAAAAATACAGTCCACGGGTCGATAACCTCGACTTTGAACAAATAAGCGATACCTTGAAGCTGGCGCGTTCGGCCATCTTTAACATGGTAAAAAGTCTGCCATCGCATGAAGCCTATTTACAGGAACACTATGGTGCAGACCCGGATACGCCCAAGTCATGACGCGCTGAACTCGCGCTGCCAAAGCAGGTCACAGCAAGCCCGGCAATTCAGCTGGCTGGAGTGCTAGGGGTTAGTTGGTGGATGGGGCATGAAATCAGGCATGAAAATCACAATTAAAAGCGGGACGGGTACATGAGTAAACGTGTTTTATGGTTGCTGGCGACGACATTGCTGTTGATGAGCTGTAGTACCAATGATGGACGCAGTTACATTGAAACGAAAATGACCGAGACCCTTGAGATCGAGATTTTTCCCAATACCAGTAAGATGTTCACTTATCGCTTGCGTTGGCCGGAGCCGTCGCCCGGGCAGATGGGTGGTATGTCGGGCGGTGACCGCCGTGGGCCGCCAGATGGTGGTGTTAAGGTAGGGCGTGACACGCATGACCGGTTGCTGGTGAACACCGCCTATGTGGTCGAGCATTCGGGTTACTGTCGCGAGGGTTTTTTTGAGCTGGATCGCAGTATTTCGCGCTTTCATCTGTGGGTGCGCGGCGAGTGTAAAGATGGTGCTACTGATGCAGATCGGCAGGCATTCGGCGCCAAGCAGACGTTGACCTCTGAGCGCTGGCGCAATCCTCTCGACCAATCCCATTGATAGTGGCGATGGGTAGGTAATTTAATGATGATTGTCGGCTGTTTTTTGCACAACTTTGGCTCATAATTCCTCATGGCTTGACCTTGACCTTGTCTTGCTAATACCCCTCCAAGCGGGTAATATCCTGCGCCCATTTGCCTAGCCTCTGGATACCAGGGGCTTTTTTGTCTGGGATGTGATCTGGCGCGGCTTTCGCATGAGCTTTGCCGGTACTTGCAGCACCTCCCTTGATAGTGATTTTTGTTGAGAATCAGCCTATGACCACTGGCCTCTACCAGATAGACGAGTTCAAAGATAACTGCGGTTTTGGTTTGATTGCCCATTTAAAGGGCAAAACCAGCCATCGTCTGCTTACTACGGCAATCGAAGCCCTGACGTGCATGACCCACCGTGGGGGCATCAACGCCGACGGCAAGACCGGTGACGGTTGTGGATTGTTGATTCAAAAACCGGATGGCTTTTTGCGCGCCGTGGCCAAAGAAGCCTGTGGTGCAGAACTGACTCCTATCTATGGTGTGGGCTCTATTATGCTCAGCCGCGATCCTGCCGTAGCTGATAAGGCGCGCGCGATTGTGACTGAAGAGCTAGTCGCGCAAGGTCTGATTGTCGCTGGCTGGCGTGAGCTTCCTGTTGATCCGACTTGCCTTGGCCCTATCGCCATGAAGTCGCTGCCAACCTTTAATCACCTGTTTGTGAACAACCCGGATTTAACCTTGCAAGAGGTTGACTCCAAGCTGTTTATGGCGCGTCGCAAGGCTGAAATCCGCTTGCAAGACGACAAGTCTTTCTACGTGTCGAGCCTGAGCACCGGAATCCTCTCCTATAAAGGATTGATGATGCCGGTTGACTTGCCACGCTTCTTCAGCGATTTGGCTGACGAGCGTCTGGAGACGGCGATTTGTGTATTCCACCAACGCTTCTCTACCAATACCTCGCCGCGCTGGCCATTGGCCCAGCCATTCCGCATGCTCGCGCACAACGGCGAGATCAACACCATTGTGGGCAACCGCAACTGGGCGGTAGCGCGTACCCCTAAATTTGTAACGCCTCTGCTGCCTGAGCTGCATACCGTTACGCCGCTGGTTAACCGCACTGGTTCTGATTCGTCCAGCCTCGACAACATGCTCGAAGTCCTGACTTTGGGCGGCATGGAATTGCACCGCGCAATCCGTATGCTGGTGCCGCCGGCATGGCAGAATGTAGAGAACATGGACCCGGATCTGCGCGCGTTCTACGAATATAACTCCATGCATATCGAGCCGTGGGATGGTCCCGCGGGTCTCGTAATTACCGATGGTCGCTACGCGGTATGTACCCTCGACCGTAACGGCCTGCGTCCATCGCGTTGGGTTATCACCAAAGACGATATGATCACAGTGGCCTCGGAAGTGGGCGTGTATGCCTATGATCCGGCTGACGTAGTGGCCAAAGGCCGTCTTGGCCCAGGCCAGATTATGTCGATCGACACCCTGACCGGCACCCTGCACAACACCAAGGATATCGACAACCAGTTGAAGTCGACCCAGCCTTACAAAAAGTGGCTGAAAGAGCGTGCACTGCGCATTGAATCCACCCTGAACACCGACACCAAAGAGAATGGTCTGGATGGTATTGCGCTCAAAGCCAATATGAAAATGTTCCAGGTCAGCTTTGAAGAGCGCGATCAATTGTTGCGTCCACTTGCAGAAGGTGGTCAGGAAGCTGTTGGTTCCATGGGTGACGATACTCCTATGGCCGTGTTGTCACGCCAGCAGCGCTCGCTTTACGACTATTTCCGTCAGCAGTTTGCGCAGGTAACCAACCCGCCAATCGACCCATTGCGTGAAGCGATTGTAATGTCGCTGGAAACCTGCCTTGGGCGTGAGCTTCCGGTATACGACGAATTGCCAGAACACGCTGACCGCGTGATCCTGACCTCGCCAGTGCTGTCACCGGAGAAATTCCGTGGCCTGATGAATATGAATCGCCCCGGTTACGCCGTGGCGAAATTCTCGCTCTACTACGACGCTGGGCAAACCAACCTCAAGGCTGCTTTGACCAAGCTGTGCGAAGACGTTGCGGCAGAAGTGAAGTCCGGCAAAGTGTTAGTGGTATTGAGCGATTATGGCTTTGAAAAAGGCTTGTTGCCGATTCCTGCGCTCTTGGCGGTAGGTGCAGTTAACCAGTATTTGACCAATGTTGGGCTGCGCTGCGATGCCAACCTGATTGTTGAAACCGGTAGCGCGCGCGACCCGCACCAGATCTCTGCGTTGATCGCCTATGGCGCCACAGCCGTGTATCCGTTCCTGAGCTACTACGTGCTCAACGACTTGATCGAGACCGGCGAACTGCTGAGCGATGTGGATACCGCGTACAAAAACTACCGCAAAGGTATCGATAAAGGCTTGTTGAAAATCCTGTCGAAGATGGGTATTTCCACTATCACCTCTTACCGCAGCGCCCAGTTGTTTGAGGCGATTGGCTTGTCGGATGAAGTGGTCAATACCTGTTTTGATAGCACGCCCAGCCGTATCGGCGGTGCGCGTTTCGAAGACCTTGAAGCGGATCAAAAGATTCTCGCGCAAACCGCTTGGGTGGAGCGCAAGCCAATCGTACAGGGCGGTTTGCTCAAATACGTGCACGGCTCTGAATACCATGCTTACAACCCCGATGTTGTACAAAGCCTGCAAAAGGCAGTGCAAAGCGGCAACTATGCCCTGTGGCGCAATTATGCGGACCTAGTGAACAAGCGCCCGGTATCCATGCTGCGCGACCTGCTGGCTATCCGTGAAGATGCTTGCACGCCTGTGCCTTTGTCGGAAGTTGAGCCGATCGAAAGTGTGATCAAGCGTTTTGACTCTGCCGGTATGTCGCTCGGCGCCTTGTCGCCTGAGGCACACGAAGCCTTGGCGGAGGCCATGAACCGTTTGGGTGGTCGCTCCAACTCCGGTGAAGGCGGCGAAGATCCGGCGCGTTACGGCACGATCAAATCATCCAAAATCAAGCAAGTGGCCTCTGGCCGTTTTGGTGTGACGCCGGCTTATCTGGTGAATGCCGAAGTGCTACAAATTAAAGTCGCCCAGGGTGCAAAACCCGGTGAAGGCGGCCAGCTGCCTGGCGGTAAAGTGAATGCATTGATCGCGCGTCTGCGTCACTCGGTTCCTGGAGTGACCCTGATTTCGCCACCGCCGCACCACGATATCTATTCGATCGAAGACTTGGCGCAGCTTATTTATGACCTGAAACAAGTTAACCCCGATGCGCTGGTATCGGTGAAGCTGGTGTCGCGTCCGGGCGTGGGCACTATCGCTGCCGGTGTAGCTAAAGCCTATGCCGATTTGATCACCATTTCCGGTTATGACGGCGGTACAGCGGCAAGTCCGTTGACCTCGATTAAATACGCGGGTTCGCCGTGGGAGTTGGGCTTGTCTGAAACCCACCAAACCCTGCGTGCGAACGACTTGCGCGATAAAGTCCGTGTACAAACCGACGGCGGTTTGAAAACCGGTCTGGACGTGGTTAAAGCGGCGATGCTCGGTGCAGAAAGCTTTGGCTTTGGTACCGGCCCGATGGTTGCGCTCGGCTGTAAATACTTGCGTATTTGCCATTTGAACAACTGCGCAACCGGTGTTGCTACCCAGCAGGACAAACTGCGTAAAGACCATTACATCGGCACCGTCGAAATGGCGATGAACTTCTTCAAGTTCGTGGCTGAAGAAACCCGTGAGTGGATGGCTCGTTTGGGCGTGCGTACCTTGGGCGAGCTGGTTGGCCGCGTTGATCTGTTAAAGATCCTCGAAGGTGAAACCACCAAGCAACAACAGTTGGATTTGAAGCCAATCATCCATACCGATGCGTTCCTGGAAACCAAGCCACAGCTGTGTGCGGTGAGCAAGAACGAGCCGTTTGATAAGGGTGAAACCGCGGAAGCTATCATCAAGGTATTGCTGCCGGCGATCGAGGCTAAAACCGGCGGTGAATTTGAGTTCCATATCACCAACTGCGACCGTTCCATCGGTGCGCGTATTAGTGGCGAAATCGCCAAGCGTTATGGCAACCAGGGTATGGCCGACAAACCACTGAAGTTGAAACTCACCGGTATCGCCGGTCAGAGCTTCGGGGTGTGGAACGCCGGTGGCTTGGATATGTATCTCGAAGGCGATGCCAACGACTACGTGGGCAAGGGCATGGCTGGCGGCAAGCTGGTAATTCGTCCTCCGCGCAGCTCTGAATTTAAATCGAACAAAACCAGCATCATGGGCAATACCTGTCTGTATGGTGCAACCGGCGGCAAGTTGTTTGCGGCAGGTACGGCGGGTGAGCGCTGTGGCGTACGTAACTCCGGTGCCCATGTGGTAGTGGAAGGTGCGGGCGATCACTGCTGCGAATACATGACTGGCGGTGTAGTGACTGTTCTGGGTCAGACCGGCGTTAACTTCGGTGCAGGTATGACTGGTGGTTTCGCTTATGTGCTGGATGAAGCTAACGACTTCGTGGATCGCTACAACCACGAGTTGGTAGACATTCACCGCATCAACACTGAGGCAGTGGAAGCGCATCGCCACCACTTGCGCACGGTGATCGAAGAGTTTACGCAAGAGACCGAAAGTGCATGGGGTCAACACCTGCTGGATAACTTCGATGATTACATCGGCAAGTTCTGGTTGGTTAAACCTAAAGCGGCAGCTATCGGCGGCCTGTTAAACAGTTTCCGCAAGCGCGGCGAATAAGGCGGGGAACCTATCATGACTCGTTTAAGCAATGACTTTCAGTTTCTCGATGTGGGCCGTCAAGACCCCACCAAGAAAGATATAGAAACCCGCAGACGCAACTTTGTGGAGATTTACCAGCCGTTCGCCAAAGAAGAGGTGGAAGGTCAGGCACATCGTTGCCTGGAATGCGGTAACCCCTATTGCGAGTGGAAGTGCCCGGTGCACAACTTCATCCCTAACTGGTTGAAGCTGATTTCCGAAGGCAATATTTTTGAAGCGGCTGAGCTTAGCCATCAAACCAACTCGCTGCCGGAGGTATGCGGCCGCGTGTGTCCACAAGACCGTCTGTGTGAAGGCGCCTGTACATTGAATGACGGTTTTGGTGCGGTCACTATCGGCAACGCCGAGAAGTACATCACCGACACCGCGTTTGCGATGGGCTGGAAGCCGGATATGTCCAAAGTGGTTTGGACAGACAAAAAAGTCGCCATTATCGGTGCTGGTCCTGCCGGTATCGGCTGCGCCGACGTATTGGTGCGCAACGGCGTTAAGCCGGTAGTGTTCGACAAGTATCCTGAAATCGGCGGCCTGCTGACCTTCGGTATTCCTGAGTTCAAGTTGGAAAAATCGGTGATGAGCCGTCGCCGCGAAGTCTTCACCGAAATGGGTGTGGAGTTCCGCCTGAATACTGAAGTGGGCAAAGACATCACCATGGAAGAGCTGTTGCGCGATTACGACGCCGTATTTATGGGTATGGGTACCTACAATTACATGAAAGGCGGCTTCCCCGGAGAAGATTTGCCGGGCGTATACGATGCGTTGCCTTTCTTGGTTTCGAACGTGAACCGCAACCTCGGTTTTGAGAAAAGTGCGGAAGATTTCATCAGCGTGAACGGCAAAAAGGTTGTCGTACTTGGTGGTGGTGACACTGCGATGGACTGTAACCGCACCTCGATTCGCCAAGGCGCAAACACCGTAACCTGTGCGTATCGTCGCGACGAAGAAAACATGCCCGGCTCCAAGCGCGAAGTGGCCAACGCTAAAGAAGAAGGCGTGCAATTCCTCTACAACCGTCAACCAGTCGAAGTGGTAGGTAACGGTAAAGTGGAAGGCGTGAAAGTGGTTACCACCAAAATGGGTGAGCCAGATGCCAAAGGCCGTCGCAGCCCGGTGGTAATCCCCGGTTCAGAAGAAATCCTGCCGGCAGATGTGGTTCTTATCGCCTTCGGTTTCCGCCCAAGCCCACAGCCATGGTTTGAAACCAATGGTGTAAAAACCAATGATTGGGGCGGTGTGATCGCAGCTGAAAAGCAGCAATTCAAGTTCCAGACTACCAATCCCAAGGTGTTTGCGGGTGGCGATATGGTGCGCGGTTCGGATCTGGTGGTAACTGCAATCTGGGAAGGTCGCGAAGCGGCGGACGGTATTCTCGATTATTTGCAGGTTTGATTTACTCCCTGCGAGAAGTGCAGTCTGGCGCAATAAGTTAGATTTATATATGCAGTAAACTTCATTAGCCCCGCACCTGCGGGGCTAATGCTATCTACGGCAAGAATTAGTGATAAGCCTTTTTAAACAAGGGTATAGATCCTGAGGATAAGAGAATGACACTGCTCAAAAATGACCGCTTTCTGCGCGCATTGCTCAAGCAACCGGTTGATGTAACCCCTGTGTGGATGATGCGCCAGGCCGGTCGCTACCTGCCTGAGTATCGTGCTAGCCGTGAAAAAGCCGGCGATTTTATGGGGCTATGTACCAATCCCGAGTTGGCTTGCGAGGTTACTTTACAGCCTCTGGATCGCTATCCCGGTCTGGATGCGGCAATTCTCTTTTCCGATATTCTCACCATCCCCGATGCGATGGGCTTAGGACTCTATTTTGAGACCGGTGAAGGTCCCAAATTCAAAAAAGCCGTACGCACTGAAGCCGATGTGAATGCGCTGAAGGTGATCAACCCCGAGCAGGATCTGCCTTACGTAGTCAATGCGGTAAAAACCATCCGTCGCGAGTTGAATGGCCGTGTGCCGCTGATCGGTTTCTCCGGCAGCCCGTGGACGCTGGCGACCTATATGATCGAAGGCGGTTCCAGTCGTGACTTCCGGCGCGCCAAGGAAATGCTCTACAACCAACCGCAGGTGATGCATCGCCTGCTGGATGTATTGGCTGACTCAGTAACCGCGTATCTCAACGCCCAAATCAAGGCCGGTGCGCAAGCTGTGCAGATTTTTGATACCTGGGGTGGTGCCTTATCGCACGTGGCCTATCAGGAATTTTCACTCAAATACATGCAGAAAATCGTCAGTGGCTTAATTCGCGAAAACGAAGGCCGCCAGATTCCAGTGATCCTCTTTACCAAAGGCGGTGGCCAATGGTTGGAAGTGATGGCGGAAACAGGAGCGACTGCGCTCGGGCTGGACTGGACTACAGATATAGCAGCAGCGCGTGCGCGTGTTGGCAGCAAAGTAGCGCTGCAGGGCAATATGGATCCCACCATCCTCTATGCTTCGCCCGAGCGCATTCGTGCAGAGGTCGACAGTATACTGGCCGCCTATGGCAAGGGCTCAGGACATGTATTCAACCTGGGGCATGGTATTACCCCAGAGGTTGATCCGGCCCATGCCGGGGCGTTTATCAGCGCAGTTCACGAGTTCTCGGCGCAATATCATCAATAGCGGCTACCGTGTAAGATCGCCAGTAAGCCTTTAATCTGCTGGCTCTGGCATGGCGCGCTTTTCTTGATTACACTCCGCGTAATATCAAGGTTTATTTTAGGAAGATTTAAACCAATAGTCAGGTATGGCGGGGGGAAATTGCAGGCTCCCCCTGTGCGACCGGTGCATTACCGGCGAATCCCGATCTAATAAATTCGCACCTAAAAGGTGATGTGGGGAATAGGCGTGGGAATAAAGCAGGTAAAAGTTGACGTTAACGAGTTAACCATAGGTATGTATGTATCGGGGCTGGATCGCCCTTGGTCGCAGACTCCTTTTCCCTTGCAAGGTTTTTACCTGCGCGACCTGGGTGAGATCAATCAGCTCAAAGCGCTATGTAATTACGTCTTTATCGATATTGAAAAAGGCCGTGGACCGATTGCGGCTAATCTTAAAACCATAGCTCCCTCAGCCAAGAAACCAACGACCCGTGAGCGGGTTGGCTCCTTCAACGAATCTGTTGCCCCTCTCAAAATCCAGCGCGGTCTTTACCGCGAAGTTGAACCACTACAGCGCGAAGTGAAAAAAGCCCGCCAGTTGCACCAAAAAGTATACGGCGCTGTGGTCGAGGTGATGGACCAGCTGGAAAAAAACCAGTTCGATACCATGTCCCTTGGCGAAACCAAGCGTGTTGCCAGTGAGATGGTGGACAGTGTGCTGCGGAACCCGGATGCATTTACCTGGCTCTCCCGTGTGCAAGAAAAAGACGAATATACCTACAGTCATGCGGTACGTTCATCGGTCTGGGCGATTCTGTTCGGCCGTCATATTGGCCTGCCCAAGCGTGATCTGGATGTGCTGGCGATGGGCGTGCTGTTAAAAGATGTGGGTAAAGTCATGCTGGATCTGGCGCTCCTATCCAAAGCGGAGCGCACCGCAGACGAGGAACGTCTCTACGAAACGTTTATTGAATTGGGTTGTGAAATCCTGCGTAAAACCCCTGGTGTGGAGCCGCGTGTAATCAGCGTGGTGAAAACCCACTGCGAGCGCCTGAATGGCAGCGGGTTCCCGCAGGGGCTATCGGGCGACAAAATTCCTTTGCTGGGCAAGATTGCCGGTATCGTGACTTATTATGATTTTGTCACTAATCCGCGCGGCTCGCGCCATCCTATTGCCCCCTCCAAAGCTGTTGCCAAACTCTACGAGTTGCGCAACATTGAGTTTCAGGAGGAACTGGTGGTGGAGTTTATTCGCGCTATTGGTTTGTATCCTACCGGTACCTTGGTTGAATTGAGCACCGGCGAAGTCGCTGTGGTTGTCGAGCAAAACTTTGAGCGGCGATTGAAACCGCGCGTTGTCGTGGTGCTGGACGCCTACAAGCAACCACTTGCCGAATACCTGCTGCTGGATTTGTCGGAGGACGATAAGAAGAAGCAAGAGCTGCTGGATTCCGGAAAAAAATCCCGTTATGAAATCGAAAAAATCGAAATTGCACGCGATCTGGAGCCGGGCAGTTACGATGTGGATATCGCCAATATCCGCGATCATTATTTGATGAAAAACGAGAAGAAGGGGCTGATGGCGCTCTTGAGCAAGCTGACCAATCGCACCTGACCAATCGTATTTGCATGCACGTCCGCAAAAAACCGCAAGCAGTCGCTGCTTGCGGTTTTTTTATAGTTACTTTTGGCTTGTCCGCGGCACTCGCGCGTAGGGTACAATTGCCCGCTTTTCTGTTTCCCGCATAGGCGCGGGAGGCCTCATCGGCGGCAGAGCATCTTACTGGTCACTGCTGCACTGACTAAATATGTACAAATCAAAGAGAGTTGATGATGTTTGAATGGTTGGCAAGCCCGGAAGCCTGGGTGGCTTTAGCAACACTGACAGCCTTGGAAATTGTATTGGGAATCGACAATATTATTTTTATTTCGATCCTGGTTGGGCGTTTGCCTGAAAAGCAGCGCAAATTTGCACGTAATGTGGGGTTGGGCTTGGCGATGATCACCCGTCTTGCGCTGCTGTTTTCGCTAGCCTGGATTATGGGATTGGTCGATCCTCTGTTCAGTGTGCTTGGCGAAGAAATTTCAGGGCGCGATATTATTTTGATCGGTGGTGGTTTATTTCTTATCGCCAAAGCGACCCATGAAATTCACGGCAGTCTTGAAGGTGCAATCGAAACCGAACGCAATGTGGCTGCTCATGGCTTGATGATAGTGTTAATACAGATCGCGATTTTGGATATCGTTTTCTCACTAGACTCGGTCATTACCGCGGTAGGTTTGGTTAGCCAGGTTCCGATTATGGCTACTGCAATTATTATCGCCGTGGGCGTGATGCTGTTTGCTGCAAAACCGATTGGGGATTTCGTAGATGCGCATCCCACCATCAAAATTCTTGCGCTGTCGTTTTTGGTTATTGTGGGCTTTACCTTGTTGATTGAGGGCTTCGATGTGCATGTGCCGAAAGGTTACATTTACTTCGCCATGGCGTTCTCGTTGGGAGTGGAATTGATCAACATCAAAATGCGCAAACATCAAGATAAACCGGTGGAGTTGCGTAAGGATTATCCTGGCGACCAGCAATAATTAGACGCGAAATAATTCGCCGGGTATAAAATAAAAAGGCCGATCAACTGATCGGCCTTTTTATTTTAAGACACCGATGCGATCAATTTTTTGTACCTATTTTTTCGCCCATTTTGGTTGATATGCCGGCACTGAATTTTTCATCCCACTGCATTTTATCGTTGGCAAATAGAACGATAGCGGTCGACCCCAATTTGAAACGGCCCATTTCGTCACCTTTATTCAGGGTGATGTTTTGATAAGGATAGAGCGAAGTGGCTATGTCACGACTGGCAAAGGGCGCTATTTGGCCGTCCCATACTGTTTCAATTCCCGCCACAATCATTGCTCCTACCAGCACCACAGCCATTGGGCCTATGTCGGTATCAAAGATCGCGACAGCGCGTTCATTGCGCGCAAACAAGCGCGGTACATTTTCAGCGGTGACGGTGTTGACGGAAAACAGCTCGCCGGGGATGCTTACCATCGCGCGCAATTTGCCGCCGTAAGGCATGTGCACGCGATGATAATCGCGCGGCGATAAATACACGGTGGCAAAGGTGCCATCTGCAAATTCTGCTGCGAGGGCTTCATCGCCGCCAAGTAATTCCAGGGTGGTGTAGTCCTGGCCTTTGGCTTGAAAAATCCTGCCGTCAACAATGTTGCCCAGCTGACTGATAGCGCCATCGGCAGGGCACACAATGCTATTTTCTGAACAGTCGATTGGGCGTGCGCCGGGCTTTAGCGCGCGGGTGAAAAAATCATTGAAGCAGCTGTAAGCGAGCGGATTTTCTTCCGCTGCGAGGCTCATATCGACGTTATAGCGTTTTACAAACCATTTGATAAATGTGTTTTTTAACAATGTATTATCGGTGCTGGCTAACCATCCGGCAGCGCGCGATAAGCCGTGTTGTGGAACCAAATGTTGCATGCGGATGAAGAGATTGTCACTCATGTATTTTTATAATTCCTGATAGGCAATGTAGTGCCGGAAAATAAGATGCCGCAGTGTAACAAACTCCCCGCACTGAGGGCGTACAGCCCAGCATAGTTTTTGCGAACCTGATGCTATTAGTGATGTGTAAAATTTGTTCGAATAGTGCCCCCTAATAACGAAAAGCGAAGGAGCTTGTGATGCGTAAACTTCTACAGATTGTTGGTGCGACAATCGTGTTGTTCATGGTTTCAGTGGTGCAGGCCCATGAAGGGCATGAACATGGCCCGGTCAGTATGAAAAAGGCGACAGAGATTGCACTGGCGACAGCTCGCGATGCCAGCATCAAGGCGCAGCCAGCGCTGGATTTACCACAACTGGATAAGAGCTGGCGCAATTTGCCCGAGAGTGCCGCGCAGATTGTCGAAAACGGGCGTGGTTTTTATTGGGTGAAAGTGGAAAACCCGGCGCAAGCCCAAACGCTCTATGTGCGGATTATGCTGGATGGTCGTGTCGATGCTGCTAATTTTTCGGGTGTGCCTGCTTCATCTTCTGCAGCTCCTCCTGCGGGCGCATAAGACAATTGGCGCTTAAAGCTTTCATATGGTGGATGTTGGTAACGTTTTACTTTTATTTTGGCGCTTCATTTTTCGATCGGTTTGACAGCGCTGTCGCATGGGCGGAACATCCTTCGTTCGGTTGTCCACTTGTCTACCACTATGCTGGGTACGTTTGGTAGCTGAGCTAAAATAAATAAGATTGATTGTGCTCTCTCCTATGATTTTGCTGTTCATAAGCACTCGCTGGACTTCTGGTTGTGCATCGCCTCCTGGTTCGCCAGTTTGAGGCGCGAGTCATTTATTCAATGATCGCGTTGCAATACAGGTGTACCTGATGGCGACGGTGGTTCCCGGCTCCGGGAACCGTGTCTAAATCCGGTTAAGTGAGGAATAAATAATGAATAAGAATTTCGTCAAAACGAGTGGACTTGGCGTTGCGTTGCTCGCCTTTTCTGCGATGAGTTTCGGTCATGGTTTTGTCGATAGCCCGGGCGCACGCAATTATTTCTGCGGCAAAGTAACCAAGCCTGATGAAGTCGCCAATGGCACCGCCAAGTATCCCGTGTGTGGCGATGCGTTTGCGAGCGACTTCAACGGCGGCTATTCCTACATGAGCGTGTTGAATCATCACCAAGGGCGCAAGGTGCTTGGCCCGGTTGCCAAAAATGTGTGCGGGTTTGATAGTGAAACCTGGAAAGGCGGCAAGACCCCTTGGGACAATTCTATTAATTGGCCAGTCAACAATATCAATTCTGGCTCGCAGGTATTCTCTTGGGATATCAGCAATGGTCCGCACTTTGATGACACCTCGGATTTTCGCTATTGGATCACCAAGCCTGGCTTCGTGTACCAAGTGGGGCGCGAGTTGACCTGGGCTGACTTTGAGGATGAGCCTTTCTGCGATCTTCCTTATAACGATGACAACCCAGGCGCCTATCCCAATGTGCGCGCAGAAAAAGCCAATGCGCATATCCACACCACCTGTACGGTTCCGGCGCGTACTGGTCGCCATGTGATCTATGCCGAATGGGGGCGTGAACCACCGACTTACGAGCGTTTCCATGGTTGTATTGATGTGCAAATTGGCGGAGGAGGAACAGCCTCATCGGTGGCGAGTTCATCATCGAGTCGCTCTAGTGTAGCGTCGAGCCAAGGCACCAGCGTCGCGCCTGCTTCTTCAAGTCGCTCCAGTGCGCCCCTGAGCTCGTCTAGTCGTTCCAGTAGTTCGGCACCGGCATCCAGTTCAATTCCTGCATCGAGTTCGGCAGCCTCATCCAGCCGAGCCGCCAGCAGTAGTAGCGCAGGCACTGCCACTGGTTTGAGTTGTACTTATGTGGTTACTAACTCCTGGGGTTCAGGGTTTACCGGTGTGGTTCGTGTCACCAATAGCGGTACTGGTACAGCCTCTGGTTGGACTGCGAGCTGGCAATTCACTGGTAGCAATCGCATCACCAACTCATGGAATGCAACGGTTACTGGCAGCAACCCTTATTCAGCGACCAATCTCAATTGGAATGGAACACTGGGCGCAGGGCAAACGGCTGAATTTGGCTTCCAGGGGACTACCAATGGTGGCAGCGTAGAAACACCGGCGGTGACTTGTCGTTAATCCTTAGCTATTACTGAAAAACGTTGTAGTAAGTTGCCCGACAGCAATTGCGAGATTGCTGTCGGGCTGTCTGTAGATGAGGTGACTAGTGAATCGATCGGATTCCAAAAAATCATTGCCGTTGTGGGTTGCCTTGCTGGTATTGCCGATATTGGCCGTGGGGGCATATCTGCAATTCAATAACGTCAAAGTGCGGGATCTGCCTGGCCAGGATGCGCTTCCGATTAATAATCCGGACCAGATGAACTCCCAACCGATCATGGCGGATAAACCAGCCCTACTAAATTCGCCTGTAACCACAGCAGATAAAGCAGTTGCAGACAATGTTCCCGCTCCTGTCGGCCTTGATCCGGAAGCGGCACGTACTGCCGTGCAGCAAGTAGAAAATGGTGTCTATGAGCGCGCCACAACGATGTTTGAGCAGGAAGCGGTAGATGTGGAGTGGGCTGCTGCATACGAGCAGGCCTTGCGTGAAATGTTTTCCCAGCATCAGGGATTGCAGCGAGTCAGCGTCAATAGCATCAGTTGCCACACCAGCATGTGTCGCATTGAAGTGTTTACGCCGCGCGATGCCGATGCCGATTTTTTTACGGCGATGTTCTACGATGGGCTCGCTAGTTTTCGCGATGGTGCACTCAAAGCCGAGGCCGCCATCACCCGTCGAATGGCGCTGGGCATGACCTCTGTCTATGTCGCGCGCAAAGACCATACGCTCGGCTTCTATTGAATTGATCGCATCCAACCTGTGGTATCTTTGTCGCCTCGATCAATGCGAGGTATCCACGATTGTCCTTCCTGAATATCACCGTTTCTGCTTTTAATTCCGGACACCAGAATGGCTGAGTGGTTTGGTTTAAAAAAAGCGCCCTCCTCGCTGCCCGAGCTGGGGTTTGAGTTCGCGATAGTCCGCTCGCCGCGGCGGCGTAGCATCAGTATCGAAATCCGCAAAGCGCAAGTGGTTGTGCGTGCGCCTATGGGGGCTGCGCAATCGTTGCTGCTCGATTTTTTGCAGCAAAAAGCAGCTTGGGTCAGGGCAAAAATTGATGAACAACAGCAAACCCTGGCGAGTGTGCCGGAGCCGCGCCGCTATGCACATGGAAGTCAAATTCCGTTTATGGGGGAGATGCTGACCCTGGTGCTCGGGCGTGGTCCGCGTGCAGCTATCGCCAGGGTTGATCAGCATTTGCATCTACTGCTGGCGCAGCGTTCACGGGCAGATGACGAGACCCAGATCCGTCAGCTGCTAAGCCGCTGGTATCAGCAACAGGCGCTCAGTATTCTCACGCGCAAAACCTCCGTGCTAACCCAGATGATGGGATTGGTGTGCACACAAGTCAGTATCAAGGCGACGCGCTCGAAGTGGGGGCACTGCACCAGCCGCGGCGCCATCCAATACAACTGGCAGATACTGCTAGCCCCCGAGGCCATAGTCGATTATCTTGTCGCCCACGAAGTCAGTCACCTGCGTCACCACAATCACAGTGCAGATTTTTGGGCGTTGGTCGCCAGCGTCTGTCCGACGTTCAAGGCCGATCGCGCTTGGCTTAAGGCCGAAGGCGCACACCTCAGTTTATAAACTCCAAAGGCGTTTTAGCATGAATGACAATGTCGCGACCGAGCCACTCAGTGAAGATCCTGCTGAAAATCTTGACCGATTTATCGTAGAGGCCATGGAGCTGGGCTGTGTGTGGGGGCTGGAAGGGCCGGATGGTTGGGCGCTAAGCGCATCTGAAGCCCACGATGATGTCGACGTAATGCCTTTCTGGTCACAGGAAAGTTTTGCGCGCGCGCATTGCCAGGACGACTGGGCTGGCTATAAGCCGGTCGCGGTTGAGCTGGTAGAGTTCCTTGAAGACTGGCTGCCCGGTCTGCACGACGATGTACTGCTGGTCGGCGTCAACTGGAATGAGGCTCTGGAAGGCGAAGAGCTGGAACCGCTCGATTTGCTGGAAGAGTTTGAAGCGGAGATGGGTGAGTAGCGCTAACTAATAAATCCTGTTTGGGTAAATTGGTTGTAATCATCATCCTCATCGCCAAACAAATGCAGGTGCAGAATGTCGACCTCATGGCGTTTGGCATAATCGGTGAGCATCTTCAGGCTGGGAAAACCGGGCGTTATGCTGTACCAATAATGGTTTGACCCATCATTAAACGCCAAAACAAACTCCAGTGCTTCCGGCACCATTTTGCGGCTGAGATGACTAAACGTTTTGCGCTGTAGCTGCAGTACAGAAAAATCAAAATCAACACACAGGCGCATCAATTGCTGATACTGGGTTTCACTCCGGTCTTGCAAGCGAAGGTCGCGGCAACCGAATAATTCATCCGGATCGATCAGGGTTTTGCAGGGTGGATGTGGCATAGAATTATAGTCAGTTAATCATGTTAATTCGGATAAGCTGACCATCAATGGTCGGGTGCACCAGCAGTGATTTACTGCTATTTTCCCGGGTTGTTGCTTTGCTGATTGTTATTTTACTCGTCTTATTGTGTAAGTATTAAGACAAATACTCAGTAAAAAGAACGCGGATTAGACCACACTGACGTTAATGTGCAAGGGTCGCATTCACATATTTGTAATTAAGGAATTATGAGATGAGTTTTATTTTCTTCGTGCAAAAAATATTGCGTCAAATGGTAACAATGGTTACCACAATAAACACCAATGCACTGATGGCAGTGTCAGTGATTACGTGCAGTTTTGTGTTGGCGGGCTGTTCCAGTTTGCAGCCAAAGGTAGAGCAACCCACTGTGAAAGTGGCTGGTTTGCAGTTGTTGCCGGCTCAGGGGTTGAGTCAACCCATAGAAGTAAATTTATTGATCAGCAATCCCAATGATCGCGATTTAACATTGCGCGGTATGTCATACACCGTCGGGATTGAAAATTTTGATGTGCTGAGTGGTGTGAGCGACCAATTGCCAACACTCACTGCTTATAAAGAAACGCCGGTAAAAGTAGTTGTTACTGCAAATGTGCTGCAATTGGTGCGTTTGGTTGAACACTTTAGTCGCAATGGCGTAAAAGAAAATGTAAATTACAATTTTTCGGCCAAATTGGATTTTAGTGCCTGGCTGCCTGATCTGCGTATCAACGAAAAAGGCTCGATCCCGCTTGCTGCCAAAAAGCGTTAATTCGCAGGTTGAGCTTGGATATTGCTGTGTGTTTTTTATTCGGCAAACAAAAAAATCGTAAAATTATTTTAAAAATAGCAATCTGAATTGTGTATTTTCAGGATATTCAATGAGTGACGAAATAACCCTGCATGAGGCCGATGAGCGTATTGCGCTCAAAGATTATACCGAGAAAGCCTATCTCGATTATTCCATGTACGTAATTCTCGATCGCGCATTGCCGCACATCGGTGACGGACTTAAACCCGTACAGCGCCGCATCGTATATGCGATGAGCGAATTGGGCCTAAAAGCCAGCGCAAAATATAAAAAATCGGCACGTACAGTGGGCGACGTCATCGGTAAATTTCACCCGCACGGTGACTCTGCATCCTACGAAGCCATGGTGTTGATGGCGCAGCCATTTTCCTATCGCTATACGTTGGTTGACGGTCAGGGAAACTGGGGTTCTCCTGATGATCCCAAATCGTTTGCGGCGATGCGTTATACCGAATCGCGGCTCACCAAATACAGTGAAGTATTACTGGAAGAATTGGGGCAGGGCACCGTCGATTGGCAGCCCAACTTTGATGGCACGCTGGACGAGCCAATTGTATTGCCTGCGCGTGTGCCCAACGTTTTATTAAACGGTACCACTGGTATTGCGGTGGGTATGGCCACCGATATTCCGCCACACAATTTGCGCGAGGTGGTGAATGCCTGCGTGCATTTGCTCGATAACCCGCAAGCGACGGTACAGGATTTATGTCAGCACATCCTCGGGCCGGACATGCCCACCGAAGCGGAAATTATTTCGCCACGCGATGAATTAATCAAAATGTACGAAACCGGGCGCGGCAGTTTGCGCATGCGCGCGGTTTGGCAAAAAGATGAAGAGTCGGGCGATATTATTATCACCGCGCTCCCGCACCAGGTTAGCGGTGCAAAAATCCTGGAGCAAATCGCCGCGCAAATGCAGGCGAAAAAATTGCCGATGGTCGCGGACTTGCGCGATGAATCCGATCACGAAAATCCCACTCGCCTGGTAATTATTCCCCGCTCCAATCGCGTCGATGTTGAGCAGGTAATGCAGCATTTATTCGCTACTACCGAGCTGGAGCGTACCTATCGTGTCAACATGAACATGATTGGTATTGATGGTCGCCCGGCGGTGAAATCGCTCATTAAAATTTTGAGTGAGTGGCTGAGTTTCAGAACTGTTACTACCCGTCGTCGTTTACAGCACCGTTTGGAAAAAGTAGAAGAGCGTTTGCTGCGCCTGGCGGCATTGATGGTGGTATTCCTCAATGTGGATGAAGTGATTCGTATTATTCGCGAAGAGGATAATCCCAAGCCGGTCTTGATGGAGCGTTTCAATTTAGTTGAAATGCAAGCCGAATATATTCTCGAAACCAAATTGCGTCAGTTGGCGCGTTTGGAAGAGATGAAAATTCTCGAAGAAAAAACGGCGCTGGAAAAAGAGCGCGATGGTCTGCAAAAAATTCTTGAATCTGCGGTGAAATTAAAAAATCTGGTGCGCAAAGAATTAATCCAAATCGCTGAAGCCTTTGGTGATGACCGCCGTTCGCCGATCGTTGCTCGTGCAGAGGCGCAAGCCTTGACTGAAACCGAATTGCTGAGTGTTGATCCGGTCACTGTCGTGATTTCAGATAAAGGCTGGATTCGCGCGGCTAAAGGTCATGAGATTGACCCGGAAGGTTTGAGTTACAAAGCGGGAGACAGCTTTAAATTTGCCTTGCGCGGCAAGAGTAATCAGCAGGTTATCCTGATCGACTCAACCGGGCGCAGCTATTCCGTGCCGGCGCACAACCTGCCGTCAGCGCGCGGTCAGGGTGAACCTTTAAGTGGCCGTATCAGCCCGCCTAGTGGTGCAACCTTTGAAGGTGCGTTGATGGGGGCTGATCAGCAGCGGGTGCTGTTGGCATCCGATGCAGGCTATGGTTTTATCGCGCGCCTGGAAGATCTCACCAGTAAAAATAAAGCGGGTAAGGCGCTATTAACCTTGCCTGATGCGGCGCTGGTTTTGCCGCCACAATTGCTTGATAATCCCGAGCAGGCTTTGCTTGCCGCCGTCAGCAATGATGGTCGCCTTTTGGTGTTCCCGGTAACGGAACTGCCCGAGTTGGCGCGCGGTAAAGGCAACAAGATTATGAATATCCCGTCGGCGCGCGCGACCGCGCGTGAAGAGTTTGTCGTGTCGGTGAATATCATTAATCCTGGCCAATGTTTGACGCTGCATTCAGGCAAGCGCCATATCACCTTGAAAATGTCCGATCTGGAGCATTACAAGGGTGAGCGCGGCCGCCGCGGCAACAAACTCCCGCGTGGCTTCCAAAAAGTGGACAAGGCGGAAGTGACCGACAAGTAACGCGGGATAAAGGCGGCAATCCGCCTTTATCCTGGCCACCGCCGGAAAAACACGCAGCGACACATAGCGGTGCAACAATAAAAAATAGGGGTTTTCATGAGCTCAAAAGATAAACGCCGTCATGTGCGCACTGCCTTTGCTTGCCGAATTAAAATTACCCATGAATCTGTGGGTGAGTTGTTGGTAAAAACCCGCGATATTTCTGATGGTGGTGTATTTGTCGTGTTGGAGCCGGATCAGATTCCTCCTATAGGGACACTGCTGACTGGCCAGGTGCAAGGTTTGATGGACGATGCACCGGTACTGCAACTGGAAGTTGTGCGGGTAGAGCCAATGGGTGTTGGCTTGCGTTTTGTGCAAGAAAACTAATTGTGCAAAAAAAACAGGTTTGGTTTGCCCGGACAATTGATTCCGTAATAAATTATGCGGAACCGTACATTCCGGTATTGATACCGCTGTAAAGCGCTCCCTTTGTTGAAGGTTTTCAGATTCTGCTGCGTCCGTAAAACTCGAATAAGATTACAGCTCGACTCTGAAGGCGGAAGGAGTTTTTGTGTACAAGCTCATATATAAAAAACAATTTGTAGCGGGCTTTGATGCAGATCAGGTCGTGGGCAACTTGGCGCAATTGCTCCAGTTAAAACCCAAAACGGTCCGCTTGCTGTTTCTTTCCGATCGCCCCAGCGTTATCAAGGTGCTTGAATCTGCAACTGAGGTTGATCAGTGGCGCGCCGCTTTTCTGGATGCTGGCGTCTATCTGGATGTGGTGAGCATAGCCGTACCCGAAGCCGACAGCATTGCGGATCAAATCGAGCTGGAGTTGGAGCTGCATAGTCTCGATGATGATGAGGACGATGAGTTTGAGGCGCCGCGCCAGTTCCTGGTGAAAAAAGTAATCCCCCCCGAGGAGCCGGATGCAGACGCTGGCAGTGAAACCACTAGTGAATCCGGTGGCGTAAATAACAGTAAATCAATTGATGTTAAGCCAGCGGCAGAAGCTGCTGCTACCGCTGTATCTATTGCACCTGCACCGCAAGCAGCAGCTCCCGTCATTCCAGTAGCCGCTGGGCAGGGAGCTGACGCACCCAAGGCGAAAAAATCCCAAGCAAAAACGGCCCAGACCAAATCGCCTCAAACGAAAGCTGCAGCTGCACCAGCCACTGCAAGCCAATCCGATAAGGCTGTAGCTACGGTTCCCGCTACAGGCGAAGCAGCAGCACAAGTTACCGCAGAGCCGGCCAAACCGGAGGTTGATGGTAAACCTGCGGTTGAAATCAAACCCGCACCTAAAACTAAAGCCGCAACCGCAACCGCAACCGCGACTGCGACCGCGACCGTAACGGGAAGCAAAGCCGCAACGGGGGCTAATTCCGCGCCGGAAGCTGCTCTCCCTGCGCCAGTTAAAATTGCGGCGGCGGCCAAACAGGACGCCAGCGCAACTACCGAGGCCAAGCGCGAGCCAGAGGTAAGCCCGGAGCCAGAATCGGCAGCGGATAATCAAGGGTCAGATGCCGTTATTGATGATGGGCATATGGATGTGAACTTCCATAAGTCCTCGTTTCTGTGGGGCATGCTGGTCATCCTGCTTGCGATACTCCTTACCTCATCAATCATCCTGTATTTAAAGCGCCCCCTGTGGTCGCCCAACACGGTATCGCCACAGTCCGAGCAGGTGGTGAAGGCGTTGGCGACTGAGTCGCTTTTTGCGCTGGCGCATGTGGATGTGCCGCGCGTACAACAATTGCCCAATGTGTTGCGACCCGGCACCGGCCTGAATAATTTGCCTGCGCCTGCTGAAGATTTTTGGCGCAAGCTGGAGCAGTCCGGTGTTGATATTGCAAAACAGTTGGATCAGGTTTGGGTTGCTGCCTATCGCGCTAACAACCAAACCCAACCGCTCTGGGTACTGACGGGTAAATTTAATGCAGAAAAAATCCGTGGCTGGCTGAAGGCAAATTATGTAATCGATGGGGATTCGCCACAGCAAATCGTGTTTTCCTCTATCAATCAAAATACCTGTGAGAAAAGTCCGGTACTTATGGCGATGATTGAGCCCGACCGGATTGTGTTGGGCGCACCGGAACGGGTCGCTGCTTTCCGTGGCCGTTTGGACTCTGCTGCCCCCGCAGAACGGGATTTGACGGATTGGCAGACCATGAGCGCCAAACAAATGCTGACCATGGCGCTATTTAATCCGGCGCAATTTGGCGATGCATCAAGCGCGATCGCGCTGACCAAACTCTCTGTTGATGTCACTCAGGTGAAAGGACTTTATGTGGGGGTGGCTCCGCGCATGTTCCCACCATTGTTGGAGTTTGACGCGGTGATGGTGGGAGCTACGCCGAGTTTTATCGACACCGCGGAAACCTCGATTGCGCCCATACTGGCTAATGTAAAAAACACGATCGCACAGGATTGGCCGGAAACCTTGCCCATATACGAGCGGATGACCCTCAGCAAAACCGAACAGCAATTGCGGGCGTCGGTATTTTTTGATGAAAAAATTCAAGCGCAATTGGAGTTGTGGGCCAACTCGTTGCTGGCGCGCACCTTCGCCATGGCGGATAGCCAGGTTGCTGTGGCGCAGGAACAGATCGAGGACAAACCGCGGGCGTTTGTGAATTTACCATCCGCCGAATTGCCAGCGTTTTCGGCCAATAAACATTTGAATCCTTATTTTATGGCGCAGGCCGCTACCGGGCCGTTTGGGGTATCGATTAGCAGTGTCGATGCAACCGAGCAGGGAACTGTTATCACCCTGGACGTCGCCGCGTTTAATTTACCCAATCTGGGAAATGCGACGGACAATATCTCGCTCCAGGTTCTCGACATTGTGGATCATCAGGATCAATCGCTGCTTGCCACAACCGGCGGCTGTGACACTACGGGCGCGCGGCAGCAAGCCAGAATCAATATGGTCTACGAGGGCACCTCGGTTGAGCAGGGCCAAGCAGTGCCTTACCTCGGCCTGCAGGGGACAAAAAAAATACACCTGCCGGATACCATCGCGCTGGCAAACATAGGTGCAATCAAAGGCGAGCTCAGTTACACGCTTCCGGTGGAAGTGGAGCGCCTGAAAGCCGAGATGCCGTTGGCCGGCAAGGTTATCGATGCGCATGGCGTGCAGGTGCGCTTCCTTTCCTCCAGCGCCAACCGGTTGTATTTCCAGTACACGGGTAACACCGATGCGCTCTTGCAAGTCAATGCACTAAATGCTGATGGTAAAGTCCTGGCGACAACCAGCATGCGCAGCGGCGAGGGGCTGCTTTCGGTAGGCACAACCACCAGCATTGATCTGCAGGGGCAGGTGGCGACAGCAGAAGTTATTGTGGTGAGCAAGCTGGAACGGAAAACCTATCCGTTTAGTTTTGGCCGCATCCAACCGCCGGAAAAGCCTTTTGTACAGGAAAAACCGACGCCAGAACTTTTAACGCCTACATCGCTTGCGGCACTTAAACAGGATTCACCCCCGGAGGATATCCAGTATCCCTTCCAAACCCCGCTGCAGACGATCATGGCAGGGCCTGCGTTGATCGCCGTAAACCAGCTCAGCATCCAGTCGCAAAAGCTGAATTTGATGGCTGATATTTATATCCGCAACCAGCATCCGCTCACGCGCCAACTCAGTGCGGCGCGCTTTGTGATTACTGAAGTGGAAGATTCGTCGGGCAATATCCATCCGGTGAATTACCAGGCTCCGGTAGCGATGGAATATTCTGCCGGCGCATGGGTGGAGGGCAAATATCAACCCGACCCCGCCCAACCTTGGCTGCGCGGCCAACTGGATTTGCGCGAGCAGGATCTGGGGGTGAGCGATGTCATTGCCTTCTGGGGCAAGCTGGTATTTTTGGCGGCGGCCGAGCCTATTGCCATCCCCTTGCCATTCCAGTTTGGGATGCAGTGGAATGGCGCAGAGTCCACGTTCAAACTGGCACGCTGGGAGGCCGGACGCTTGTTGTTTGATATTCACGGCAGCTTCCCCGAGCTGATGGCGATCACCGCGCTGGATGAGAATGGCGAGGTGGTAAGCCAGGCGGCAGAGCTGCGCAGTAACTTTGGTGTTAGTCAGGTTGAATTGCCCGTGCGGCAGCGCCCGGCGACAATTGAGTTCAGTATTGCGCGCAATCAACAAACGGCGGAGTTTCCGTTTGAAATTCGCGCCCAGCAATAATTACAGTCTGCGGCGGTGGTGGTGATGCGAATAGCGCGAATGGGAACGGCCGGAGCCCTGGGTCGGGTGATCGGCTGGTTCGCCTTGGCAATGTGTTTTTTACCCGCTGCAGCGCAGGCCGCAGTCGTTATTTTGTATCACCACGTCAGCGATTCCACGCCCAAATCCACCAGTATCAACCCGGCGCAATTCGAAGCGCATATGGATTATCTGGAGCAGCAGAATTTCACTGTAGTGCCGCTGCTGGAGCTCACGGAAAAGCTACGCAAGGGCGAACCCCTGCCCGATAAAACCATCGCCATCAGTTTTGATGACTCTTATGCATCCGTGTACCAATCGGCCTATCCCCGTCTGAAAAAGCGTGGCTGGCCGTTCACGTTTTTTGTAAATACAGATTCGGTCGGCACATCCAAATTATTTGTCAGTTGGGACCAGTTGCGCGAGATGTCCAAACACGGCGTCACTATCGCTAATCACACCAGCAAACATAATCATTTACCGCGACGCGACAAAAATGAAACAACCAAGCAGTGGCGCGCGCGCATCACTGCAGAAATCACCAGTGCACAATTAAAAATCGAGCAAGAGCTGGGCAGCGCGCCCAATATCCTGGCGTATCCTTTTGGTGAGTACGATACCGAGGTGCAAAAAATCGCTAAAGACCTGGGCTATATCGCCTTCGGGCAGCAGTCGGGTGTGCTCTACAGCGATGGGGATTTGCAAGCCGTACCGCGTTTTCCTTTTGGCGGCAGTTTTACCGAGCTCGATGATTTCATCATGAAGGTGAACACACGCCCTCTGCCGACAACCAGCGTGGTGTTCTATCGCGATAAAAAAACTCCGCAGGAGAATCTCATTGTAAAAGCCGGCGCCCGACCCTGGTTGGTGCTGGAAGTGGATGATGCGGGCATGCTGAAAAAGATAAATTGCTTTGCCACCGGGCAGGGAGCGATTACGACAGAAGTGATTGGCAACACGCTTTGGGTGCAGGCTAAAGAGCCGCTCAAGCCAGGCCGTACCCGCTACAACTGTACGGCTTATGCCGGTGAAAAGGGCCGCTTCTTTTGGTACACCCAGCAGTGGTTAGTTACTAGCGCGCAAGGTGAGTGGACTTACAACGATTGAGCCAGCAACCGTCCTTGGTGTGCGGGCTCATTTGAGGCATTGTTTAAGGCTTGATAGTTACCTTGATGGTGTCTTTCAGCTCGTTGCCATCAGAGCCAATTTCAGTATTAATGCCGCCAACTTTGGTAATACGTGCTTCTACGGTGAGGATCAAATCCAATGTCAGGACCAGTGAAGCATCCACTTTAATCAAACCACTCGCACCGTCTATAGTGATTTTCGCCGTGTCGTAGCCAGATGTTTCTACAAACTTCCAGGCAACATCGTTACCGGTATACACCTCTGGATCGAACACTGAATCTGCGTAATTTACCTTGATGCGTGGATCGATTTCAGCGCCCACCCGTACCTGTAGACTTTCGGTGGAGGTAAGGGCTCCAGTAGGGGCGATTATCTCCATGTTCCTGATTTCGGGCTTAAATATTTTGAGGGCTAAAACGGCGTCGGTGTCATCACACGTGGCGGTAAGGTTGACCTCCGTCCCCAACCTGGTGCCTGCGACGGCGGTTATCAGACCGGTGGTGGCATTAACGGTCATCACACTTTCATCGCTGCTTTTGAGCGAGGCGTTGGGGGTGATGGCGAGCTTGCTGCTATCCCGGTATTCAGCAGTAGCGGTAGCAGTGGCAGTTTGCCGTTGGTTCATATCGGTCGACTTGTCCGAGGTCAGGACAAGGTCAACCAGAGTCGGATCAATGCTGAGGATATATTCGCCCGAGGTAACGGTTGCACCGGCATTATTCTTACCTTTGGCAACGACTTTGACTGAGCCACTTTTTTTGGTGCCAAGCTCTGGCTTGGTTTCATCGGCAAAGCTGGCCAAGGCGAGGCTATCGCTGTCATTCAGCGCCCAGGTGAGCGGATAGTTATAGTAGTGGCCATCACTGAACAGGGCTTTGGCCGTGAACTGGGTATATTTGCAGACATCGACCGAACCTGTAGGGTGTTCTACGGTGATGCTATCCAGATTGGCATCGGTCAGGGTTATAGCCTGGCTGTCGGAGAGGCCGGCGTAAGCGACATTCAGGGTCAGCGCGCCGACTTGGCCAGCGGCGGTAAACAAACCATTTTTGATACTGCCGAGGCGGGAGTCGCTCAGGGTCCAGGTGGCTTGTTCATTCAGGTTGGTTTGTTTGCCATCTTTATCGGTGCCGATGAGATTGAACTGCAAGCTGCCGCTGATATGAACAGCGCCATCGTTATCGGTTAAGGCAACACTGACCACGCCGTTTTTACTGGCATCTACCGTTTGTGCAACGCGCGCGCTGTCGCCACTGCCGCCGCAACCACTCAGGCCCAGCGCGCCCGCGCCCAGAAGCAGGGCTAACGAATAGGCTATCCCCTTAGAATGCATAGGTCACCCCAAAGCCAAGGCCATCGACCCGCAGGTCGTCATCTTTGTAGTAGCGCACGAGATCGAGAGTCCAGTAGAAAGGTTCGCCCGCGACTATCTGATCCTGCAAGCTGAAGCCATAGCTGAAATCAGAGAAGCTGTCCGAGCTTTTGCCGGTAGCGCCCAGGTTGGGCAACTCGGTATCAATTTTTGTCGACGCATAGCCGAGCAGGATACTGATCTTCAAATCTTCCGGCTGGGTGTTGGGATCAGTGAGGGTGACATAGATCGCGCTTTGCTGCGGTACATCCAGAGTCATGCCATTGGCCGAGTCATCGCTCATGGCCAGCCCCATTACACCTTGCAGGCCTATGCCCTGTACTTTCGTGGCATTAAATTCAATATTTGCTTTCACCTGAAACAGTGCCGGTGAAAAGCGTTCGCCCGAGGCCTTGATTTGGGTGTAGACCGCTTGCCCGGACAGATAAAAATCTACCGGCCCTTCTTCTGCCTCGGCGGCTTGAACGCCCAGGGATGCGATGCTGCTCATTGCGCTGATAAAGAGTGCCAAACGTTTACACATAAAAATTCCTTGCGGTGTGATGTGAGTGATTATTAGTTGTTTAGCTATGCACTATTCCAAGTGTGGATTATTCCAGATTGTTGCTGCGAATTACGGTGCGCAATTCATGAATATAAACAATGCCGCGTCCGGAATACTTACCTAATTCGGCCACCATAGCACTACCGGTAAATTGCTGTGGGGCATCACGTAATTGTGCGCGCAGTTGTCGCCAGGGTCGATAGGCGTTATGGGTGTTGATGTTATTGAAGTATGCCGTAAGCGATTCTTCGACATTGTTAAATTTTTTAACCTCGTGTCTGGCACCGGCAGAGCGCTTGCTGGGAACTATGCCGCAGCCAGCGGTATAACACCAGTGACCAAACAGATTGTGTGCCTCTTCGGCAAAGCGCGATGTACCCCAACCAGATTCTACCGCCGCCTGTGCCATTACCATTGCCGGGGGAATGCTATCCACGCGCAATAATAAGATTTCCACCGCCTTGTCATCGTCGGGATAGGTTTCATAGGTCACATGAAATTTCTCGCGCAATTTTTCCAGATTGCGCTTGTTTACCCCGGTAATCTGTTGGCTTGTATCCCACTCGGCTTTTATTTTCAGCAAGCGTTCGCGGGACTTTAATAATTTTGCATTTTTTTCATCGATCAGCGGGCGCAACATATTGAGGAATTGCGCTTTGCGCTCAGGTGTTTGGTCGATAGCGGCGAAGTCGGGGAGCAGGGTGCTGCTGGTGAGCTCATCCTCGTCCATAAAAAACTGCTGCAGGGGGAGCGATATGAGCGCTATTACCAATACCAGGGTAGCGAGAGGAAAGGCGACCAGTAAAAATCCCAGCAGCCATTGCGAAGCGTTTTTGTTCATAAACCGAAATACCAAAAAATAAAAAAATGTGAATTGGAAAATTATAAATCGAGTTGCTTGCGCAGCTCTTCCATGCGCTTGACGTTTTCCTCTTTGCTCAGAGGTGTTTCTATCGTCTCGGGTAGTGCCGGAATATTTGGCGCGGGCAATTCCATTCCATTCATCACCCGCTCACAGAGTTTTAAATAGTGACGTTCAAAAATCGGAAAGGCGGTTTTTTCACTATTGCTTGCCAAAAAATACCAGTCGCTGGCGCAACCGGCGTGATACACCGCCGCGTGGCTCCATGCGTAAGCGGCCTTGGGGCTGGGCGCGCGACAGGCTTCGACATAGGCTTGGTGCGCATCCACCAAGCCGAATTTTTCCGGATCACCTTGGCAAGCGCGAAGCATGCGGTGCAGCGTGGGCAAGTACTCGGATTCTTCAATCACTTTGCGCGCGCCGCGCAGAATTGTCTCCGGCGCAAATTGCGCGAGGGAATTCAACCACAAGCGGCGTGCCTGATTGAGCAGTTCGTTGTCTTTGAACGCGCTGTAATATTGGTTGTGATAATTCACGCGGAACAGCGCAAACACCTGATTGATGGCATCTATATGGCCATCGCCCGGTGCTGGCCGCTCTTGTTCATGGCGCTGATGGTGATCAGCTTGCCCAGCTGCGGTCGTTGAGTTGTTCTGCGAGGCTGCTATCTCGTGTGCGACCTGCTGGATGAGGTTGTTGTCCTGCATGCTGGTTGACCTGCTGCGAATTGACGGTAGTTAATGCGTGTTGTTTAGCCCAGTGAAATTTCACGTGCTGCAAAAATTTGGTATTCCAGCTGGCCATCAGTTGATTGCTGTCGCGCCAGTACAATACAAACTCGGCGACTTGCTGCTGCGCAAATTTCAAATCGATATTGGCAAGCTTGAGTACATCGTAAACATCTTTACCCGGTTGCCAATTATCGGGAATACGTTTGGGTTCGGTGTCGTGCTCCAGCGCTGAGTGGTAGCGCATCCATTGGCGTTTTACATGTTGGATAAATTTGCTGTTCCAGGTGCGGCCGACATCGCCGCGCTCTTGCCAATAGACCACAAATTCCGGAATTGAATCTTCCACAAACGCGAGGCTGATGCTCGCGTGTTTCACCAACACTTCCAGTGCATCTCTGCTTGGTCGCCATTGGCTGTGCATCGGCGTTTCCAAATCACGATTCAAAAATTCAGTATCGCGATCGCGCACGTGCCGCTCATTTTCTTCGCGCTTTTGCCGCGCGATTTGGGTTTCGTAATTGCGCCACTTGTGCAGCAAATCTTTTAAAAACTTTGCTCCCCAGGAGTGATTGGTTTCGCCGCGCTCGCGCCAGTAAGTCACAAACTCCGGCACCTGCTGGCGAACAAAGTCGGCAGGGATATTGTACTGGGCAATTTGCCGCAGTAATTCCTGGTCTGGCTGCCAGTGGGGCGATATCAGGGTCGCGCCGCCATTGATTGTCGGTGCTATGGCGGCGGTCGGCGTTACAGTTTGTAGTGGCGCTGTTGCCGGGAGTGCCTCATCAAACGCCAGGGTCAAGCGCTGGCTCTCGGTATAGGGCGCCGATACCAGCAGGATGATGCCTTTATCCTTCAAGCTACGGCTGATGCGCTGAATATCGTGGTCGGTCCAAAAGGGCATCAACCGATTCACCCAACTGGCATCCACATCCAGCCACTGCCGGCCATTGGCGGGGGTGAGCGGCAGGTACGACGCCATATCGCCCAATATCGACAACATACACGCCTCTTCCAGCCCGATAGTGGCGGCGAGGGAAGGGGAAATCAGCAGCGGGCGCTCGGGAATCAGGGATGAACTCATAGCTCTCGGGCTGTAACAGCCAAGTGAAAACAAAGGAGGGAATTGTAGGCGGATAGGGGGTTGGATGCCAGCTTTGCCGCCGGTTACAGACTGATACAGACGCATGCGCTCTGTTACACCCATGCTTGCCTCCCATTGCTAGGCTGTGCGCTCGGATTATCCCCCGCCCAATCATTGCACGCTGAAAAAGGAGGCTGTCATGCGTATCACGCCTATCGCCCGTGGATTTCTATTCTTGCACCTTGCCACTCCAGTTTTTGTCCATGCGGCGGGCGCTGCCCCCGCGGTGGAAGAAGTTATTGTGCAGGGGCGCCAAAGTGACTATTCGGTGATTACCGAAGAGGCGCAAAAAATTATCGATGTCCCCGGTGCACTGGGTGATCCGCTCATGGCGGTGTTCAGTTTGCCGGGGGTGATTAGCACCAGCGAGATTGGCGGTGCGCCCGCTGTGCGCGGTTCATCGCCGAGCGATAACCGTTACATGGTGGACGGTGCGCCCGCTGCTTATGTTTTTCATGCGTTTTCTACGTCGATCTTCAACGAAAACATTATCCAAAATTTTGATTTGTACTCCGCCGGTTTCGGGCCGCGTTACAGCAATGCAATTGGTGGCGTGTTTGATATTCGCTTGCGTGATCCTAAAAATCAGGACTTGCGCACCAAGATTGATCTTTCAATCTTGCGCGCCGGATTATTTGTTGAAGGTGCAGTGAGCGAAAACTCGGCATTTTATTTATCGGGTCGCGCCAGCCTGCTGCAATATTTTTTAGATACAGATGATGCTGAGGAAGAAGATGGAATTGTCTTTCAGGATGTTCCTGAAGACTCCGATTACCAGGTTAAATACCAATACAATGTGGGCGATAGCCACAAGCTCACACTGAGCGCTAATGGTGCTACCGATTTGGCCTCGGCAGAATTTACCGAGCAATCTGATGAGGTAATGGAAGAACCGGATTTTGCGGGCGATGCCAAAATAAAAAATAATTTTGCCAGCCAGAGTTTACGCTGGCAATTTGCCCCGGGTGCGCAACAGGATTTGGATGTGCAAATCGGCCACTATGAAAATAATGAAGACACTTTTTGGGGTGGCGATAAATATTATTTTGATATGACCACAGAAGATGTGTACGGCGTGGTCAATTACAACCGCTTGTTGGGCGACAATCATCAACTCGGCATGGGTGTGGAAAGTCATCGCAAACAATATGTATATGCAGCGCGTTTTATTAATTATGTGTGCACGGAATTTGATCCGGATTGCGCGCTCCGTCGCGGCGAATTAATTACTACCAACAATGAAGTAACCATTCAGGAGTATGCGACCTATCTCAATGATAACTGGCGCATCACGGACAGGTTGGCGTTGGATTTGGGGGTGCAGGGGCACTACAACGATTTCACTGAAGAGGCATTTGTTCATCCACGCGCAGCGCTCAGTTGGCGGTTTGTCGACAACTGGACGCTCAATAGCTCGGCCGGATCTTACGACCGTTTGCCGGACATCGATAAAACCTTTCCGCAAATCGGCAATAGCGAATTAAAATCGCCAACATCCAATCACTACACGCTCGGTATCAAGCAGGAATTGGCCGATGCATGGAGTTGGTCGGTGACCACTTATTACAAAACCATGGATGATTTGCCGCTGGCCGGCGACCCCAACAACAGCAACCAGCCGTTATATACCAATGATGTGGAAGGCGAAGCTTATGGGGTTGATATCTTTATTAACAAAGCCTTAACCGATCGCTGGTACGGTTGGTTGGCGATCAGCGCATCGCACAGTACTCGCACCAATCAGCTTGCTGATGTGGAACAGGATTATTACCTGGATACTCCGCTGGTATTGAATTGGGTAGTGAATTATCAATTGACCGATTTGTGGAATGTAGGGACGCGATTAACAGTACAATCCGGGCGCGCGATTACCCCGATTATAGGCGTCCAACCCAACCCGTATTTTGAAGGGCGGGTATTGCCGGTATACGGTGAAGCTTATTCGGAAAATCTACCGCTGTATTCGCGGTTGGATTTTCGCGCCGAGCGGGAGTTGACGCTTTGGGGTTATGCCGGCAGCTTTACGGTTGATGTGCTCAATGTCCTTAATCGCCAAAATGTTACGGATCGCAATTTGGATTACAAACGCACCCAGTCACCGCCGGCATTTTTTCTGGAAGATGAAGTGGGCATGGGGATAATTCCGTCAGTGGGGATCTCCCTGATTTTTTAATATCGCAGGTTGTTTATGGTAATAGGGTATAGCGCGCGCGCGTTGCGATTGGCGATTGTCTGCTGCAATTTATTTTTTTCAGTGATTGCTGTGAATGCAATTGCCGGCGATTTATCCAGCGATGTGCGCAAGGGCGCCTCTGGTCCGGATGAAGGCAATGGGGGCTATATTGAAGCGGGCGCAGGTCTGATCAGCTATACCAGCGCCATCGTAGGTGTCCCTGAAGGTAATGCGAAGGATGAGGTGCATACCGAAGTATTTTTTGATGTGAATGCGCGTTATCAATATCACGGATGGTTTATGGAATTGTTTTCGCAGAGCCTCGAACAATTCACCCTTGGCTACAATTTTTATAATGGCTATAACGCTTACAACAACGATGGCAATTGGGCACTGGATTGGGTCGCGCTCGGCCAGCACGATGAAATGAGCGTAGAGGAGGCCAATGATTATCGCGGCCTGAATACGCGCCGCGGCGATTATATGTCGGGGCTGCGCGCGACGGTTTATTACGACAATTATATTGTGCAATTGCACGCGCTTACCGATATCAGCCGCACGCACTATGGTGAACTGGCCTCACTAAAACTCGCGCGCTATTGGCAGCATCGCAATTGGAATTTCCATGGCATTGTCGGTGCGACTTATCGCTCGCAGGATATCACCGATTATTACTACTCTATCCATGCCGACGAGGTCTCGGTTAAATATCCTGAATATTCCGCGCCGCCGGGTTGGTCTTATGTTTTGGAAGTGGGGGCCACTTATCCCCTGAGCGAGAAATGGGTATTTCGTGGTTTTGTCCGGCGTACTGGCATGGAGTCAAAATTCACCGAAAGCCCGCTTATTCTCGATGACCACGGCGATACGATCGCCACCGCCATCAGTTACGTGTTTTAGCGATGACAACGCAAATGGAACTTTGTGCAACTCGCTCAGGCTTGCTCGCGAAAGGCAGGCGTAATTTGCGCAGCATAAGTGCGTTGTTGATTTTATGGTTGATATTATTGCTGGTCGCATCGATGCAGGCGTATGCGCAGGGCGATGCCAGTGCTGCAACAATAAATATTCCGGTGACTGCACAACTACAACTTAAACCCGGACGCTGCGTGGCCTTGCACCAAGGCCAGGTATGCTATCAGCGCGTTCAATTGGAATGGCGTGCAGCTCGAGCGGGGCATTATTGTTTGTACCAAAAAAGTGCCGATCAACCGCTGCACTGTTGGCAAAATGTTAGCGCGGGTGAATATGTTTATGCATTTGCCAGCGATACCTCAGTGCAATTGCAATTGCTTGATGCTCAAACGCAAGCGCTGATTGCGCAGGCAGAATTGGAAGTGGCTTGGGTGTACAAAGCGAATACCCGCCGTAAAACCCAATGGCGACTTTTTTAACATTGAATTGCTTATGAATACAGAAATCCAAGCACAAAACCAAAATCCGGCCAGCATTTTATTAGTGGAAGATGATGCTTCCCTTGCTGAGTGGATACTGCAATATTTGCAAGGCCACAATTATCAGTTGCGTCATATCGACCGCGGCGATCAAGTGCTCGCAAGTGTAAAAGCCCAGCCACCGGAATTAATTATTCTGGATGTTATGCTGCCCTACAAAAATGGTTTTGAAATCTGTCGCGAACTGCGCGCGTTTTATCATGGGCCGGTGTTAATGCTCACCGCGTGCGGTGAAGAGGCAGATGAAATTCTCGGCCTTGAATTAGGTGCTAACGACTATTTAACCAAACCGGTTCGTCCGCGCGTATTGCTCGCACGTATTAAAGCATTGTTGCGACGCGACACTGCCGAGTCGACGGAGCACACCGAACCCGAAGGCCAATTGAAGTTCGGCAATTTAAAAATCCTGCGCGATGCAAAAACCGTTGTCTATCGCGATGAAATGATTCCTGTCACTGCGAATGAATTTGATGTGCTGTGGTTGTTGGCCAGCCAAGCCGGGCAAGTCATTCGTCGCGAAGCGCTGGTGACGCAATTGCGCGGTATTGAATACGATGGGTTTGATCGCTCGATTGATATTCGCATTTCGCGACTTCGCAAAAAACTCTACGACAATACCGAGTTTCCCTTTCGCATTAAAACTGTGTGGGCCAAGGGTTATTTATTTTCACCCGAGGCCTGGGAGTAATTGTGCAGCGCTTGACCCTATCGCTTTTGTTGGTCGTACTTACCGCCGTGGTGGGGCTCGGTTGGGGAATAGACCGCTGGTACAACGCACAATTTGCAGAACTGGAAGATCCAACCCTCAGTGCCTACAAAAATATGGGGCGCGAGTTGGCGCAACTGGTTGATGCGGGCAGCCAAAGTGTAGCCTGGTTGAACAATTCCACAGTCCAACCACAACTGACTGCTTACAGTGATTTTCCTCTGCCCGATGATGTAAAACAAAACTTTGAAGCCGGTGAGCCACTGCTGTTGGAGTCGGGTAATCAACTCACGTTGCATTTTTATCTCGCGCATAGGCAACAAGTATTGTCATTTGCGCTACCCGATGAATTGCATCAAGAAACCAATAACACGCTGCGCTGGTTGTTAACGCTTTTGTTCTACGGCGGCGTTATTCTCATGGTGCTGATTTGGTTGTATCCCTTGCTGCGCCGCCTCGCGCTATTACGCAAATCCGCTCAGGCATTTGGTGCTGGCGATTTGCAAGTGCGGATCGCTGCCGATAAACACTCCTATATCCAAACCATCGAGCAGGATTTTAATCGCATGGCGCAGCGCATTGAGCAGCTGGTTGCCGATAACAAACTATTATCGCGCGGGTTGTCACACGATTTGCGCACACCGCTGGCGCGATTGCGTTTTGGTTTGGATGTATTGGAAGAAGCCAATTTAACCGCGGAACAGCAGCAAAATCTCGCGCATTTAAACCGCGATCTAATGGCGATGGAATCGCTGGTAGAAGCACTGCTGAATTACGCGCGCTTGGAACAGGCAACTATTACGTTTACGCCAAAGCCTATCCAATTTGCTTCTTTTGTCTCGCACTTGTGTGAAGATTTTTATCGTGGGCAGGTGGATGTATTTATTGCCGCATCTGCGCAGCCGTTGCATGTGCAGGGCGATCCGGAATATCTCGCCATGCTGGTGCATAACCTTGTGCAAAATGCACTGCGCTATGGTCGCGGCCGTGTACAACTCAGCGTGCAATTACAGGATGATTGGGTGCAGTTGCAAGTGGAGGACAATGGCTCAGGTATTCCGCACGACGAACGCGATAAAGTGCTCAAACCTTTTTATCGCAGCGAAGGCAGCCATCACCAAGGGCGCGGCCATGGATTGGGTTTGGCGATTGTCGAGCGCATCGCCCAATGGCATGGTGCAACATTGCAGTTGTCTGAATCTGCTGCACTGGGTGGATTAAAAGTCACTGTGGTGTTTATAAAAAAATAATCGTTGTGCAAAACAAGGGCGAAATAAGACAATACGCTGGAATCAGTGGATCAGATCGCGGTTTCAATTTTAGAGCAAAGTGAGAAGTTTAGAATCTGCATGCTTGATAAATTGGTCACTTTTAATGCATTGCTTTATAGATACTATGGCGTCGTGTTGGCTAGCATTGAAGTGCAACACTTAAATCACGCTATAACTTTATGGAGAAAGTATGAAAGTCGATCTTGTTTATGACGGTCAAATCTTAAAATGGCCAGACAGAGGGCTATCCTTTAGAGCAACCTCCGGCATGCCGGGGCACCAAATGCCGGGCGAACAATGCACTCCTGATGCAGGCCCTGTTCCTGAAGGTTTATATAAAGTATTTATCGTTGACCAAGGAGTGGCGAAGGATGATGGTCGGGGAATGTGCGCAATTAGCCCCTCATGGGGAATACAAGAAATTCCAAGAGGCGCTAAAGCTGGCGCCTGTGAGCCATACTGGGCTAATTGGGGAAAAAACAGAGCGCGAATGGAGCCAGCGGATAGTGCAACACAAAAACATTGCGCCCCACTCACTCGTGGTGGCTTTTATCTGCACGACTCAGTAAAGGGATTTAGTCATGGTTGTATTGAAGTCGATACTAAAATTTTTGTAAAACTGCGTGAATATCAATCTTCGTCGAAAAAGAAGTCGATAATTCTTAAAGTTAAATATGTAGCAGGGAGAACAACAAATGGCGGCACCAAAATTTAGTTTTTTAGCATTGCTTTTATTATGCTCCTGCGCACAATCTCAACCTCAGCAAGCCTTGGAAATTGAAAGTTTGGTCGATGGCTGTTTCACCACTGGAAGCATCACTCTTGATGTAACTAAAGAACCTGTACTTGCCACCGCGTTGATCAGATCTAATACCGCAACCGCAGATTGCCCGTGCAAGTCAGCGGTAATGAAATACACGGCTTTTCAGAAAAAGGATGGGAGTGCTTTCAATTTAATATCAGGTCAATTTTCAGCTTTAGGAAAATCAAGCATCGTGTTACCCATCGCTGTTCAAAAGCAGCTTATTTTTCCAGATACCCCTATTCGGATAACCTTATCGTGCTCTAATAACTAGGTCTGTTGAATATCTTTTAAAACAAAAAACTCCACGTTAGAGTGGAGTTTTTAACTGACTAGCCGCTCATTACAGCGGCTTTTTTATTTTCCAGTGCATGTATATCTGCATCAGGCCACTATATGCAGCTGCGCTACAGGCGTGGTGGGATGATTGCCCCATTCTGCCCATGAACCGTGATAGCCGCGAATATTCAAGCCCACAGCTTTGCCCACCAAATAGGTAAAGCCGGAGCGGTGATGGCTTTGGCAGTGGGTGATAATTCTTTTGTCGGGAGTGAAGCCGAGTGATGCTAAATACTCGCGCGCATCCGGGCGGATACGTAGCGCATTATTGCGATCCATCAGGTTGGTCCACTCGCAATTAATTGCGCCGGGAATATGGCCATTTTTTTGCGCGGTAATGCGTTCCCCTGCAAATTCAGCCGGGCTGCGTGCATCCCACACCACAAAGTCGGCGCGATCCATTTCCCCCAAAATATCAGTCACTTCAATGGCGACTTTAGGATCGATACTGACGCTTACTTTAGTGGGAGTTAGCACAGGAACTTCTTTGGTAAGTGATTGGCCGGATGCTAACCATGCGTGCAGGCCGCCATTCAAATAGGAATAGTGTTTGTGGCCAATGGCATCGAGCGTCCAGATCATTCTGCCCGCCCAGCCACCGCCTTCATCGTCGTACACCACCACATGGGTGTCGGGTGTTAAACCCAAAAATGAAAAGACGCGATTGAGTGTTTCCACCGGTGCGATTTTGCCGGGCACCGGCGGTTGGCCGGTAAGAATTTTATGTGGCGGAACATGAATTGCCCCATCGATATGACCTTGCAAATATGTCTGCTCGGCGCACATGTCGATGATCAATAATTTACTGGTAGGTTGTGCCAGCAGCGCTGCAAGTTGGGTCGGTTCCATCACAAAGGGAAGTGCCATGGAGTTACTCCTTTTATAAAAATTAGAAAAAAATGACCGATTTAATTTTCGTTGAGCGTTCGCAAAATATAGCGATAGGAGTCCATACGTGTTGCACTGATTGTGCCATCTTCCAGTGCTTTCAAAATCGCACAACCGGGTTCGTGGCGGTGCGAGCAATCGCGGAATTTGCAATAGCCAATAAACGGCTTGAATTCGATAAACCCTTCCAGTACTTCAGCTTCTTCCATGTGCCATAAACCAAATTCGCGGATGCCAGGCGAGTCGATCAAATGGCCGCCACCGGGAAAGTGCAATAAGGTCGCGCTGGTGGTGGTATGTGTGCCCTCTTGGCGTGCAGACAAGTCGCCCACACGTAAGTTCGATTTCGGCAAGAGCGCATTTACCAGCGACGATTTGCCCACTCCCGATTGCCCTACAAACACGCTGGTGTAGTGGGTCAGGTATTCGCGCAACTCATCCAAACCTGTGTCGGTCTTGGTAGATACCATAAGCACTTTGTAGCCTAAGTTGCGATAAGTTGTCTCAAGATAGGTAATTTTGTCGCGCGTACTGTCATCAATGCGGTCGATTTTGTTAATCACCAGCACCGGCTCTATATCAATCGCATTGGCCGCCACTAAATAGCGGTCGATCAAATTGGCATGAGGTTCAGGGTAGGGCGCAACCACAATCATAATGCGGTCGATGTTGGCGGCGACAGTTTTCATATCACCATGCGGATCCGGGCGCTGCAAGGCGGATGTGCGCGGCATAACGGCCACTACCACACCCATCGGATTACCCGGCCGCCAGACTACTTGATCGCCAGTCACCAGCGAGCCGAGATTGCTGCGGAAATGGCAGCGCTGGTGCTGCCCGGCGCTCTCGCCCTCAGTCGCTTCAACCACCACCTGCGTACCATAGTGGGTGATGATCAATCCCACTTGCTCCGGTCCCAAATCACTCTCGTTAAGATGCTCGTCGGCCTGTTTATCGCGCTTGGCTGCACGGGCAGTACGTTCTTCCTGGACTTTGTCGATGCGCCATTGCTGGCGGCGGGTCAATTTGCGTTTGGTCATGCGCTGATGAACTTGCCTGTGAGGTAGGTGATGTTTGGCTAGACTGGGTAATTACATTAAGCTGCGCGCAATTGTGCCCTATTTACCGAGGAAAAACCCATGCTAAATGAAAACAACCTGATCTGGATCGATCTGGAAATGACTGGCCTCAACCCCGACACCGATGTGATTATCGAAATCGCCACCATCGTCACCGACGCCGATCTCAATATCCTCGCTGAAGGTCCTGTGTTTGCTATCAACCAACCTGACAGCATCATGTTAAATATGGATGAATGGAACACCAACCAGCACGGCAAATCCGGCCTCACCCAACGCGTGCGCGAAAGTGAAATCAGCATCGAACAAGCTGAAGCGGAAACCATTAAATTTTTGGAGCAATGGGTGCCTAAAGGTAAATCTCCGATCAGCGGCAACTCCATCTGCCAGGATCGTCGCTTTTTAGTGCGCGGCATGCCGAAACTGGAAGATTATTTTCACTACCGCAATCTGGACGTAAGCACCGTGAAAGAATTGGCCCGTCGCTGGCGACCAGATGTTATCGCCGGCGTGAAAAAATCCGGCGCGCATTTGGCATTGGATGACATTAAAGATTCGATTGCGGAATTGCAGCACTATCGCGCTACGTTTTTTAAGATGGATTGATCTTGTGTACGGAACAACAAAGGCGCCAGTTGGCGCCTTTGTTGTTAATAGGGCTTTTATTCTGGTTTCGACGCTAATATGTTTCCGTAAGCATAAAACCGATTGCAACGGAGTTGATGGTCTGTGCGGTTGCGATAGTGTGAGGTGCAATCGAGGTTAAATGACGCAATGTTCTGCCATGAGGATCAATTCTGGCGACCGGATTAATTATTCCCACATGATTTCTCTGGAAGTTGTAGATCGCTTGTATAGTTTTATCGCCGCAAATTCCATCAACCTTGAGCGGAAATGAACTGCTTGCGTACTTTCTCGCGTAGGTGTTTAGTGCAGTTTGAATAAATTTCACATCAGCTGTTGCATTAATCCCGTGCCTTCCTACCGAATGTAATATTCCAGTATTCATACAACCTCCTTGGCAATTCCAATAAATGTTGGACTTTCATTTGCAAGTGAAAGTATATCGCCTGATATTCTCTTGTAAGTATGAGTTGTGATGGTTTTATGAATTTTGTCACAATGCTTTCATCGTCAATCTGCATAAACAAAGGTTTAAAGATGAAGTTGTCGCTTGTTACTGCTGTCGTATCGATTATTGTCGGGGTTGCATTGTTCTTTTTGCCCAGTGCTAACCAATCACTTTTTCTCTACATTAATTCGCTTTTTCCGAATGGCTATTTTTGGACGGTGATTACCACCTTGGGTGATGGTGCGGTGGCTGGTTGTATTTTTTATTTGTTGCTAAGAAAAAATACTGATGTGTTGGCAAAAGGTTTGATCGCCGCCGTCATTGGATTGCTCACGGCTCACGGCTTAAAAAAATTATTTGGCGTGCCTCGTCCAGAACATGCGGTAGATTTCACCAGTCAATTTCATCGGTTGGCAGAGGAGATCGCCATCACCAGTTTCTCTATGCCGTCGGGGCATACAGTCGCGGCATTTTTATTAGGCACTTTATTATTTGCTTATTTGAAACTGAATCTGGTGGGCAAGATTTTACTCGGCATCATCATGGTTGCTGTGGGCATCTCGCGAATTACGCTCGGTGTGCATTGGCCAGCCGATGTGCTCGCGGGGGCAGGGTTGGGAATCCTGATTGGAATAGGGTGCACGGCGCTGCCGATCCACATTGAAAATAAATGGGGCATGTTAATGGTGCATTTGTTATATCTGGCTTTTGTTGTATCTCTGGTGAATAAATACTTTCTCTAGCGTCCGGTGGTGATGGGTGCAGTGGATGGGTTGCTTTTCGTGACGGAGTTGTCTAGATTTCATCTGGTATACAAGTGTATCCATTTCTTACATCAACTCTCCTATAACCATAAAAGCTACTACCTATGAGAACTCCACGAGCTGTTTATCCGCGGCTATTGCTGCTTATTTGCCTTTCTTTACTCTCCTTTTCTTCAGCGTTTGCCGATGTCACTTTGCCACGCTTATTGAGCGATGGTGCAATTCTCCAGCGCGATAAACCCCTGACCATTTGGGGCTGGGCCGACGAAGGTGAAAACATTACAGTGAGTTTTGCGGGTAAGAAAAAATCGACCCAAACAAGAGAAGGCCGCTGGTCGGTGACCTTTCCCGCGCTAAAAGCGGGTGGGCCTTACGAGTTAGTGGTAACGGGCAAAAATGAATTAAAACGCAGCAACATCCTGATGGGGGATGTGTGGATTGCTGCTGGTCAATCCAACATGGAGTTGCCGCTCAACCGGGTGAAATATAAATACCCTGGTTTAATTGAAACGACGAATCAACCGAATATTCGCGAATTTAATGTGCCGGTGGCTTATGCATTTAATGGCCCTTTACAGGACTACACCCAAGGCCAATGGAAAGCAGCAACGCCGGAAAATATGGCGACATTCTCGGCGGTAGGTTTTTTCTTTATGCAAAAACTCCACGCTGAAAATAATGTGCCGATTGGTTTGGTCACGATTCCGGTAGGTGGTTCACCGGCTGAAGCTTGGGTGAGTGAATCGGTGTTGCAACAATATCCGCATTACCAACAGAAATTGCAGCCGTTTAAAGAGGCTGCTTATGTGCAGGCAACTATCGCGAAAGATAAAACCAACAACGACAAATGGTATGCAGATCTAAATGCGGCAGATCAGGGATTAAAAAATAATTGGTCGCAAGAAACGCTGGATACATCGGCATGGAAAACTCTGCAGGTACCCGGATTTTTGAAAGAGCAGGGTAGTGATTTTACCAACGGTGCTTTGTGGGTACGCAAAACTATTGAACTGACCCAAACTCAGGTCGCGAAAAAAGCGGTGCTCTGGTTGGGCTGTATTGTCGATGGCGATCAGGTGTTTGTGAATGGGCAGGCGGTCGGGCAAACGGGGTATCAATATCCGCCGCGTATTTATGCGGTACCTGCTGGCCTGCTAAAAGCCGGCAAAAATACCATCGCAATTCGTATTACCAGTTACTCCAATAACGCCGGGTTTGTAAAAGATAAGCGTTATGCGCTGATGTTGGGCGAGAGTAAATTTGGTGCAGCCTATTCAGGTGATGACGCAGTGGATTTGAAAGGTGAGTGGCGATATCAAATCGCAGCGCGCGCCAGCAGCATGCAACCGACAACGACACTGCATTATTTGCCATCATCATTATTCAATGCGAAGTTGGCTCCGGCATTGCCACTGCAAATTAAAGGGGTGATTTGGTATCAAGGTGAATCCAATGTGGATCGCGCTGACGCTCAAGGTGTGCATCGTCAACAGGGTGGGCAATGTACCGATGAAACCTGTGCAGCGAGCACTTCGGAATATCGCTATCTATTTGCTGATTTAATTCGCGACTGGCGCAAACAATTTAAGCAGGGTGATTTTCCATTTCTGTTTGTGCAATTAGCAAATTTCCTACCGGCGTATGACCAACCTACGGAAAGCAAGTGGGCACAATTGCGCGAGGCGCAGCGGCAGACGCTAGATCTGAAAAATACTGCAATGACCGTCGCGATTGATGTGGGTGAGTGGAATGATATACATCCACTCGATAAGCAAACTGTGGGTGAGCGTTTGGCATTGTCGGCGATGAAAACGGCTTACGGCAAAAAATCGCTGCTAGCGTCCGGGCCGAACTTAAAAAATGTCACGCGCAAGGGCAATAAATTGATATTAAGTTTTGCTGAGGTCGGTAAGCGGTTGGATGTGCGCGGCGGCAAGTTGCAACGAATTGCGATTGCGGGAGCAGATAAGCAGTTTATGTGGGCTAATGCCGAGGTGCAAAAAAATAAGGTTTTGGTTTGGGCGGAGTCGGTCGCCGAACCTAAGTGGGTGCGCTATGCATGGGCAGATAACCCTGAGGGTGCAAATCTGTATAATAGCGCCGGTCTGCCTGCATCGCCGTTTGAGGCTAGTGTTAGTCAATGATCCGATTTCTTTTCCCGCATGATGGACACCGGCACACTCTCTAAGACTCGCCGTAAATCCATCCCTGGAGGTTCGTTGCCCGCATCCCTGCGGTCAACGGTCTCAGAGAGTGTGCCGGAATCCATCAGGCTCATATGGTGCTAATCACTTTTTAAAAAACGCCGATGTGGAAATTAATTTCTCATCGGCGTTTTTATTTTGAAACAATTCGATATTTTTGATCTTCCTCCAACAAAAACCGTAGCGATTATCGGTGGTGGCCCCGCCGGGTTAATGGCTGCTGAAGTCATCGCAAATGCCGGCCATCAGGTTTCTGTTTACGATGCTATGCCATCCGTGGGACGAAAATTTTTATTGGCAGGTGTGGGCGGAATGAATATCACCCATGCTGAGCCCGCTGAAGATTTTCGCGCGCGCTATTCGGCGAATACCCAATTTATCAACACGATCAAACAATTCGATGCGACTGCACTGCGCAGTTGGGTGCATGGGTTGGGTGTTGATACGTTTGTGGGTACCTCTGGCCGGGTGTTTCCTACTGATATGAAAGCGGCACCACTGCTGCGTGCGTGGTTGCACCGTTTGCGTGAGTTGGGGGTAAAAATTTATCCACGTCACCGCTGGTTGGGGTGGGATCAACATAAACAGCTCGTTGTTTCTACACTGGAGAATGACAACACTCTTACCAAAACCATCGCTGCTGATGCCGTTGTGTTGGCATTGGGCGGTGCCAGTTGGCAGCGTTTGGGTTCCGATGGTGCATGGGTGCCACTGCTGCGTGAACGCAGTGTGCAGGTGAATGATCTGGTGCCCAGCAATTGTGGTTTTGATATTACCTGGAGTGAATTATTACGCAGCCAACATGCGGGAGCGCCGCTGCATGGTGTGGGCTTAAGTTGTATTGATCAGCAGGGCATGACACGCAGTATTTTATCGGAAGCTATTATTAGTGCTTACGGTATCGAAGGCACCGGTATTTATGCATTGTCAAAATATTTGCGTGAGAGTCTGGAGCAAAATGGTTCTGCGCTACTGAATGTCGATCTGTTGCCAGACTTGCCGCTGGATAAAATCACGCAACGTTTACATAAGCCGCGCGAAAAAAATTCACTCAGTAATTTTTTACGCAAGCAGTTAAATTTGTCGCCAGCCAAGTTGGCATTGCTACGTGAGTTAACCACCAAAAGCACGTTCGAAAATCCGGATTTGTTGGCGCTGTCGATAAAAAAACTGTCGTTGACTTTAACGGCTACTCGCCCTATCGATGAAGCTATCAGCTCGGCCGGAGGCGTCTCTGCCAAAGAACTGGATAGCGCGTTTATGCTTAAAAAAATCCCTGGCGTTTTTTGTGCCGGCGAAATGCTGGATTGGGATGCCCCAACCGGCGGCTATTTACTGACGGGGTGTTTTGCCAGCGGGTGCGCTGCCGGTTTTGGCGTATTGCGTTATTTGCGGGAGTCTACGTAATGCGCGCGTTAGTGATCGGTTACGTATGGCCGGAGCCGAAATCATCGGCAGCAGGCACGCGCATGTTGGAATTGGTGCAGTTACTGGTGCACATGGGGTATCAAGTTACCTTTGCATCCGCAGCAGCTTTATCTGAACATCGATTTGATTTAACTACGCTGGATGTGAGCGAAAAATCGATTGCCTTGAATTGCAGTAGCTTTGATGAGTTCGTGCGTGAGCTGCAACCAGCAATGGTATTGTTCGACCGTTTTTTTACTGAAGAGCAATTTGGTTGGCGTGTTGAAAATGCGTGTCCTGATGCGTTACGTGTGCTTGATACGGAAGATCTGCACAGCCTGCGCCACGCGCGTCAGCAGTTATTAAAAGTCGCACAAAAACCATTTGCTTCAGAGAAAGAAAAGCAATCGGTTGCGCCTGTTACTGCTGGCGCAGATGAGTTGTATCAACAGATGTGCGAACAGGATATGGCGCTGCGAGAGATGGCCGCGATTTTTCGCTGTGACCTTTCCTTGATGATTTCCGAATTTGAAATGGAATTGTTGCAACGTTATTTTTCGGTTCCAGCGCAATTATTGTTTTATTGCCCATTCCTGTCGCAGCAGGAAATTGATTGTGCGTCCCTGCCGGATTTTTCCAATCGCCAACACTTTATTGCGATAGGCAATTTTCGCCACGAGCCTAATTGGGATTCGGTGCTCTGGCTTAAGCATCAGCTCTGGCCGATGATTCGCACACAACTTGCCAGTGCCGGCATAGCGCACGCTGAATTACATATCTATGGTGCGTATCCGCCACCGAAAGCAACGCAACTGCATAATGCAAAAGAAGGATTTCACATCAAAGGTTGGGCTGAAGATGCGCAGCAGGTTATGCAATCTGCACGTGTGTGCCTTGCGCCTTTGCGTTTCGGTGCAGGAATTAAAGGCAAATTAATTGATGCAATGCGCTGCGGTACACCATCGATCACGACGAGTATCGGTGCTGAATCCATGAGTGGAGGCTTGCCGTGGAACGGGGCAGTAAAAGATAGCGCAGCAGAATTTGTTGCCGAGGCAATTGCGCATTATGAGGATCAAAAACTGTGGCAACAAAAACAGCAGCAGGGTTTTACCATTCTGCGCGATTATTTTTATCGCGAGGATTATGCCGCGAGTTTGAAACAGCGTTTATTGCAACTTGCAGATAATATCCAGCATGAGCGGAGTAATAATTTTATCGGGCAAATGCTGCGCCATCACTCGCTCAAAAGCACCCAATACATGGGGCAATGGATTGAAGCTAAAAATCGTGTGTGAACCTAAACACTGGATAGGAATAAATCATGGGAATTGAAATTGAACGTAAATTTTTGGTGCTGGGCGATGAATGGCGTGCTGCACCTGCGGTGTATTTTTCACAAGGTTATTTGAATCGCGATAGAGCGCGCACGGTGCGGGTACGCATCGCTGGCAATGAAGCGTTTCTCACTGTTAAAGGGCAATCAGTCGGAGCGACTCGTGCCGAATTTGAATATCCCATCCCGGTGTGGGATGCCCGAGAGTTATTGGCATTGTGCGAGCAACCGCTGATTGAAAAAAATCGCCGCAAGATCTTGCATGAAGGATTTGTCTGGGAGGTCGATGAGTTTTTGGGTGAAAACCTGGGGCTGGTGGTGGCGGAGATCGAACTGCCTACAGAAGACACGGTTTTTGCGCTGCCTGAGTGGATCGGGGAGGAGGTAACCAGCGATGAGCGTTATTTCAATTCCAATTTATCTCGCAATCCGTTTTTGCAGTGGTGATGTGACAGCGGAACTATAAATAGTTTTTAGCTATTAAATTCATTCAGTCAGTTTTCTTTGATAATGGATATCCCTTGTCTAGTATGGGCACATGGGCTGACGGCTGCAGAGCCAATCAGCCATCCACATTGATCCAGACGAGGGAGAATTTAATCATGGCAAAAACCGCGACATTCGCAGCAGTTCACTTCACAGTAGCCTTCTCGGTGGGCTACGCCTTGACCGGTAGTGTGGTTATCGGCGGAACCATGGCGCTGGTGGAACCGGCAATCAATACAGTCGCGTTCTACTTCCATGAAATGGGTTGGAAGCGTTTTGAGGAGAATAAAGAAGTTTTACAGGAGGCGCTGGCTAACAGCGTTTAAGGGGATAATCCCTCAGCAACATAAAAAACGGCCTGCCTTGATGAGAGGGCAGGCCGTTTTTTATGGGCGTTTGTTATGAAGGATAAGCAATTATTTTTGAGTATTCTCTTCGCCATCGTGGTTATCGTCTTGCGCTGCCTGATCGCGTTCTTCGCTGCGCTTTTTAATCATGCGTCCAAAAAATAAGCCCGCCTCAAAGAGCATCCACATAGGAATTGCGAGCATGGCTTGAGAGAAAATATCTGGTGGCGTGAGCAACATCCCCAATACGAAACACCCAACGATAATATAACGACGCTTCTCAGCCAGACCTTCCGGTGTGACTATCCCCGCATGAATTAACAGTACGGTAGCGACCGGAATCTCGAAGGCAAATCCAAATGCAAAAAACATATGCAATACCAAGTCCAGATACTTGGTGATGTCGGTCATGGTGCTCACGCCTTCCAGCTCAATACCCATGGTGAAATTAAACAGCATGGGTAATACGAGGAAATAGGCGAAAGCCATACCGGCAAAAAACAACAATACGCTGGATATCAGCAATGGCACTGCAAGCTGCTGTTCGTGCTTGTAAAGGCCAGGTGCGATAAACGACCAAATTTGATACAGGATAAAAGGTACTGCCAAAAACATCGCCAAATAAAATGTCAGCTTGAGTGGTGTTAAAAATGGCGAAATTACATCGGTGGCGATCATGTGGGTGCCAGCCGGCAAGACCGCTTGCAGGGGCGCTGAAATGATGCCGTAGATATCAGTCGCAAACGGAAACAGGCAGACAAATACCACCAGCAAAAAATACACAATATGCAGTAAACGGGTGCGCAGCTCGATCAGATGATGCACCAGTGGCTGCTCTTTATCTTGTGGGGACTCGTTCATGAAATACTTAGTGACCTGTGCCTGATTGCGGCTTGGCAGTAGTGTTAGGGGCGCTGTCGGTTGCGCTGACCGTTGGCTGTACTACTGGCTCTGCTTCATGGGCGTGGTTGGGCAGTTCATCCGGCGGGCCGTAATTTTTGGCGCTGGGTGTCTGTGCTGCGTTGAGGGTGGCAGCTTCTTCTGCTTCGCGCATGGTTTTTTCAATCCGCAGGCGCGCCTCTTCCAGGTTCTGCATCACTTCTTCATTGTGCAGCTGGCGACGAATATCGTCCGCACCTATTTGCCGCTCAATTTCCTGGCGGGTGTCGCGCAGGCTGCGTTTCAGGCGGCCAATCCACAAACCGACGGTGCGCACTGTGCCTGGTAGTTGCTCGGGGCCAATCACCACCAGCGCGACTACCAAGCAGACTAATAGCTCAGTAAAACCAATATCAAACACGGCTTAAACCTTCGTGTTGTTTTGGTCAACTTTGTCGCTTACGGGGGCGGCGGTAGTGCTTTTTTGATCGATTGTTTTTTGCACGTCGTCTTCGTCTTTCTTGCCTTCTTCAGTGTTCATCGAGTTTTTGAAACCCTTGATCATGCTGCCCAGATCGCCGCCCAATGTGCGTAAACGTTTGGTGCCAAAGAGCATGACCACGATGGCCAAAACGATAAGGAGTTGCCAGATGCTAATGCCGCTGATACCCATGATGATTTCCTCGCAAAAATAAGTAGTGATAGTTATTTCGGTGCGCGTGCGGCTTTTTCGTCGTGACCCGAGACGTTAAAGCGGCGCGCAAGTTCGTTCAATACTGCATCGGCGTTTTCGCCGAGGTGCGACAACATGACCAGACTGTGAAACCACAAATCAGCGGTTTCATAGATCAAGTCGGAATTGTCGCCGCTAGTTTGGGCATCCTTCGCAGCCAGAATGGTTTCGGTGCATTCCTCACCGACTTTTTCCAAAATCTTATTCAGCCCTTTTTGATGCAGGCTGGCAACATAAGAAGTCTCTGCACCCGCATTATTTTTGCGCGCTTCGAGGATATCCGTTAGTTGGCGGAGAATATCGTTACTCATGAGCAGCTCGTAGTTGGTAATGCTTAATGTTGATGGTAAATGTCGGCAGGATCTTTTAATACCGGCTCAACGGTCTTCCATTCGCCATCTTTTAATACTCGATAAAAGCAGGACTCCCTGCCCGTATGACAGGCTATGCCGCCGAGTTGTTCCACCATCAGAACGATCACGTCTTCGTCGCAATCGAGGCGGATTTCATGCAGTTTCTGGATGTGGCCGGAGCTTTCGCCTTTGTGCCATAGCTTGTTACGCGAGCGCGACCAGTAGACAGCTTCACCGCGCTCGGCCGAGAGTTGGAGGGATTCGCGATTCATCCAGGCCATCATCAGGATACGGCCGGTTTTGGCATCTTGCGCAATAGCGGGAACCAGCCCATCGCTGTTCCAATTAACCGTGTCTAACCAACTGCTCATAAATTACTCTGTAGAATTCTACGCCATATTTTGTGCGCGCAATGCTTTTATTAGGTTAGCGCGCAAGTGTTGCAAATTGACGGTGCCGATGACGGCACTGGTGACCCCGGGGTGCGCATAGGCAAAGTTGAGCGCGCGCTGTATAGGGTCCCGCTCCTGATCATGCTGTTGTCCAGCGTCTTGCGATCCGGCCTGAGTGGGAGGCGCATCATGGCAGATATGTCCGCTCGCGAGAACCTTTTTTAGCAGTATGGCTGTGCCATGTTGCGCAGATTTTGCGATAACCGGCTCTTCGTCGGTGTAATCAGCATGGTACATCAGCATCACCGCGTCGCAGATCTCCGCCGCAAGCAATCCACCCTCGGGAGTTTTGCTGGAGATGCCCAGTGCGCGAATCCAGCCCTCTTGCTTGAGTTGCTGCAGGGTTTGCAAGGCGCCGCTGCGCTGCAAGACATCCAGATCATTGCCATCCGAGTGGATCATCACCAGATCGAGATAATCCGTTCGCAGGCGGCGCAGCGAGCGCTCCACACTCATGCGCGTGTGCTTGGCGCTGAAATCGAAGCGCGATATACCCTCATCGGAAAACTTGCTTGCCTCAAACTCTTCACCCACTTTGGTGGAGATTATCCAGTCTTTACGTTCGTTGCGCAGCAAATCACCCAAGCGCTCCTCGCTGTAACCATAGGACGGGGCGGTATCGAGATAATTGACGCCCATATCGCGCGTGCAGGCGAGCAACTCGCGCAGTTGCTCGTCACTGGGCAAGGTAAATGGTTGTGGATATTTGAGGCTCTGGGTGCGGCCAAATTTAACGGTACCCAAGCCAAAGGTGCTGATGTCTATATCCGTACGGCCGAGACGTTTACGCGGCATCATCAGTTGTCGTCCTCATCATCGCTTGGTTCGCGAAAGCGCAATGCCAGCGCTTCTTCAGCGCTCATGGCGGGCGGGAATGCCAGCTCCCACGGGGTTTTGGCGATTTCAGCGTAAGCCAAATAGTTGTGCAAATGGATGCTATTGGTGGATGGGGTAATTCCCGCATCGGCCAGCAATTCCAGCGCCTGATTGGCGAGATTGGGTGCCAGCGTTAATTTGGTCGGCCAACCGACCAATAGATTCGCAGCACCGGTGGCTGGGGCGATGAAGGCGTTATCCGGGCGGGCAAAATTGGGCTGTAAAGGCTCTGCCCGCTCAACCGTAAGTGTCGCCCATTCTGCGCCTTCAAGATCGACCCAGGGGATTAATTCCGCCAGTTCGCGTTGGGCTTGCGCAATCAGCTCGGCGGATGTCATCTGCGCGCCTTTTTCGGCGAGGCTGCCGCCCAAATACCATACGTGACCACCGTCGGGCAGGCGATGGCTGGAAATGGTCAGGCGCGGCGTAGTTTCGCGCCCGAGGCAGTGGCCGTAAAAATCAAAGGGGTGCTGGTGTTTAACCATGACCTGCTGCAGTGGGCGCAATTGCATCGCCGGGCTATTCAGCCCCAGTTGTTGCAATAACTCGGCATTGCCTTTGCCGGCAGTAAAGATAAACCGCTGTGCATGGATCTCGATTGATTGATCCGGTGCAGCGATTTTGAGGCTCACTATCCCCTCTGCGCTTTTATGTAATTCGGCGTTCGCCCAGTCGATCTGGAAGCAGTTGCCCTCAATGTTATGCGCGAGGTTGGCGACCAGACTGGGGGCGTCGATCACTATGTCTTCCAGCCGATACAGGCTGCCGGCAAAATCTTTGTTGCGCAGCAGAGGTGGGCGGCGATCCTCATGCACTGGCTCGACCCGGCCGCGGGTAATTTTGCTGGCGAGGAAGCTCGTGAGTTTGCTGCCCAGGTCATCGCCAGACCACATAAAAAAGTGATCACTGAGAATGCGTGTGTGGCGCAGGTTAACATCGCCTTCGCCGCACAGGCAGTTGCGCCAGTGTTTGGGCATGTCGGCGATGGCCTCGGATGCACCGGTTAGGGCACCGGCGAGGGTGTACTTCATTCCGCCGTGGATCATGCCTTGCGAGGCCAATGTCTGGTCGCTGCCAAGTGCCTTACTCTCGAACAGGGCGAGGCTATAGCCCGCGCTTTTGGCGCGATTGGCTAGCCAGAGCCCGGCAATGCCGCCGCCGATAATGGCAAGATCGAGATGAATGCTAAGTGGCGGTTGGCTCATGGCTGCTGCGATTCCGTCAATGGCGCTGGTAGGTATTCGAAAAAGGGCGCGCAGTATAAGGCTTTCGCGCTCCAATTACCCTTGCAGTGGCAGCGGGTTGTGCTGCTAATATGCAGGAAAATTTTACGGGTATGCAGATCGCAATGTCATTCAAGTTATTGTTAACCGATGTAATTTCTCCTTTGGGTAAGGCGCTGGAGCATGAGTTGGAGCGCGAGCCCTTCAAGCTGCTGATGCCTGATACCACCGAGCTGGATTGGTCTGACCCCCAAGGCTTGCCAGCCTATTTGCACAAACACCAGCCGGATTTGATCATTAATTGTCGCGGCTGGGATGAGGCTTTCCTGCCCGGCAAGCAAGCAATGTTGACGAATACCGCCGAGCAGCTCGCGCAAGCCTGTGCCGAGCGGCAAATCCCATTAATTCATCTGTCCAGCTACAGCGTTTTTGGTGGCGACAGCAAGGGCACACACAGTGAAAAAGACGCAGTCGCGCCATTGGGTGATACCGGCCGCGCCTTTGTGGAGGCGGAGCGTTTAATTGCGGAGCAGTTGCCCAAGCACATTACCCTGCGCTTGAGTTGGGTGATTGGCGCTTATGGAGATAACTTGCTGAGTCGCTTGCTGGGCGCATTTTTGGCGGGCGCATCGGTCAGCGTCAACCGCCGCCTGCGCGGTGCGCCCACGTCGCTTTCCGATGTCGCGCGTGTTGTGGTGGCGATGGGTAAGCAAATTTATTGCGGTGCAGACAACTGGGGCGTTATGCATTACTGCAGCAGCGATGCCTGTACGGAGGATGAGTTTGCCGAACAGCTGCTGCAACTCCTTATCCAGCAACAGCTCCTTACCGCTGAACCCAGCCTGAGCCTGATTGATACGGAACCCGTCGATGAGCCGCTCAGTGCCATCCTGGGTTGCCGCCGCGCGCGCGATTGTTTTGGTGTCCAGGCGCGCTCCTGGCGTCCAAGCTTGTTGCCGTTGGTGAAGCAGTGGCTGCACAACCGCGAGCGGGTTAAACCGGCGCAATAATCTTGATGGCTTGGGATAAAAATCCGGGCAATAAAAAACCGCGAGTTGCTTGGCAGCTCGCGGTTTTTTTATCGCTTGATGCGGTTAAACGCGCTGGAAAACCAGAGTCGCGTTAGTGCCGCCGAAGCCGAAGCTGTTGGACATAACGCGATTTAATTTCACGCCGTCCTGACGCTTGAGCACAATCGGCATGCCTTCCGCTTCAGGATCGAGAGTTTCGATATTGGCGGAGGCGCAGATAAAATCATTTTCCATCATCAACAGGCTGTAAATCGCCTCTTGCACACCAGTGGCGCCCAAGCTGTGGCCAGAAAGTGACTTGGTGGAACTGATGGCGGGAATCTTATCGCCAAAGGTTGCTTTGATCGCTTTAAGTTCGGCCAAGTCGCCTACCGGGGTAGAGGTGCCGTGGGAGTTGATATAGTCGATCTCGCCATCCACTGTTGCCAATGCTTGTTTCATGCAGCGTGTAGCACCTTCGCCGGAGGGGGCGACCATGTCGTAGCCATCGGAAGTTGCACCGTAGCCAACGATTTCGGCGTAAATCTTCGCGCCGCGCGCCTTGGCGTGTTCGTATTCTTCGATCACCAGACAGCCGCCGCCGCCAGCGATGACAAAACCGTCACGGTTGGCATCATAAGCACGTGAAGCCTGATCGGGCGTTTCGTTGTATTTGGTGGAGAGCGCACCCATCGCATCGAACAGTGCAGTCAACGTCCAGTGCTCTTCTTCACCGCCACCGGCAAATACTACATCTTGTTTGCCTAACTGGATTTGCTCCAGCGCTACACCAATACAGTGGGCGCTAGTCGCGCAAGCTGAAGAGATCGAGTAGTTAACGCCTTTGATTTTGAACGGGGTCGCCAAGCATGCTGAAGTGGTGCTGCCCATGGTTTGCGTGACGCGATAGGGGCCAACACGTTTCAGGCCTTTTTCGCGCAGTATGTCGGCTGCTTCAACCAGGTTCATGGAGGACGCGCCGCCGGAGCCCATAATGATGCCAGTGCGCTCATTGGACACTTGTTCTTCGCTCAAGCCTGCATCGGCGATGGCTTGTTGCATGGAGAGATAGGCATAAGCCGCAGCATCACCCATAAAGCGCAGGATTTTGCGGTCGATCAGCTCGGACAAATTGATATCAACAGAGCCTGCAACATGGCTGCGGAAGCCTTTTTCTTTGTAAGCTTCCTGGAATTTGATACCAGAACGGCCAGCGCGCAATGCATCTAACACCGCATTTTTATCATTGCCCAGACAGGACACAATTCCCATACCGGTAACAACAACGCGTTTCATAGGCTACCTCTTTGTAGTTACAGCGCCTGAACCACTGGTTTGCGTCTGGCGTGCGTAAATCGGGTGAAAGGCGAGCATTATGCCATAAGCAGTCAGGCGCTCGCCCGTTATTGTTATTGTGGACAACTAGAAGCTGTCAGTGTTCTGGAACAGGCCAACACGCAGGTCGTGGGCGAAATAGATGTCTTTGCCGTCGCAGGATACGCGGCCATCGGCAATGCCCATAATCAGCTTGCGCTCGATTACACGCTTCAGATTGATGTGATAGGTGATTTTCTTGGCGGTAGGCAGGATTTGGCCAGTGAATTTCACTTCGCCACAACCCAATGCGCGACCGCGGCCCGGGTTGCCTTTCCAGCCCAAGAAGAAGCCGACGAGTTGCCACATGGCATCCAGACCCAAGCAGCCGGGCATCACCGGGTCGCCGGGGAAGTGGCATTCAAAGAACCACAGGTCAGGGCTGATATCCAGCTCCGCCACAATTTCACCTTTGCCATATTCGCCGCCGGTTTGGCTGATATGTGCAATGCGGTCGAGCATCAACATATTGGGTTTTGGCAATTGTGCATTGCCCGGGCCAAACAATTTGCCATCGCCACAGAGGAGCAGGTCTTCGCGGCTGTAGGAGCTTTTGGGTTCAAAGGGAGTCATGGAATTTACTCTGCTAGTGATCATTGCGCGCCGGTTCGCCAGCACAAAAGTGCGCCATTCTAACTGCTGTAGCTCAGTTGTCCAGTTGGATGGCGCCAGCTGCTGTATTTGCCGGTATTGGCTGGCGGGTCGATATTTGGTTTATGTATTGGCCGTTAGAAGCTGCGCGCCAGGGAGAATTCAGCCAACTGTTTCATGGCGGTAGTGTAAGTATTGTCCGGCAATTGCTGCAATTGTTCGAGCGCTTGTTGAACTTGTTGCTTGGCCGCATCAAGGGTGTAGGTCATACCACCCGTCGCCTGGACGATCTCTAAAATCGCGGGCAATTGGCTGGCGTCGCCGTTGCGGATTGCAGTAGCGATCAATTCAGCTTGCGCCGGCGTACCGGTGCGCATGGCGTAAATCAGGGGTAGGGTGGGTTTACCTTCGGCCAGGTCATCGCCGACATTTTTGCCGAGGGTGGCGGCATCGCCGGTGTAATCCAGCGCATCATCCACTAACTGGAACGCGACGCCGACATGACGGCCGTACAAACGCAGGGCTTCACGTTGTGCCGCTGTGGCACCACATTGGACGGCAGCCACTTCACAGGCGGCAGCAAACAGGATGGCGGTTTTCTTGTCGATGACGCGGAAGTAATTTTCTTCATTTACATTCGGGTCTTTGGCATTCACCAACTGCTGTACTTCGCCTTCAGCGATGATATTGGTGGTATCGCTCAGGATCGCCATCACGTCCATGCTGCCAATGCCAACCATCATCTGGAACGCGCGCGAGTAGAGGAAATCGCCTACCAATACGCTCGGGGCATTACCCCATTGCGCATTGGCGGTAGGGCGGCCGCGGCGCAGGTTGGACATATCGACCACATCGTCATGCAACAGGGTAGCGGTGTGGATAAATTCGATAATCGCCGCGAGCGACAAATGATCTTTACCCTGATAGCCCAGCGCATTAGCAGTAAGCAAAACCAGCAGCGGACGCAGGCGCTTGCCTCCTGCTTCCACCAAGTAATGACCGATGTTTTCAACCAAGCCGACATCTGAGTGAAGTTTGTCGATGATGAGTTGGTTGACGGCGCTGAAGTCGTCTTTAACGGCTTGGTGAAATGGCAACATGGCAGGTTCTTATTGGGTCAGGAGGATGAGATTTTCAGGCGGCAATGCTAGCAGTGAGGGCTCGAGAGTCAAGGAAAAGCTGGCGCAGCGAGCGCATCAAACCATTTTGTGTCCAGATTCCGTGGATCTTGGAAAGCGATTGCGCAGTAATCATTGGCGCTTAACGCCCATTGGCGGAATTGCCAGTAAGCACTGCCAGCATCGAGTTCGCAGGCAATATTCGCGTTAATGTCATTGGCGCCCAGCATAAACTCGATTTTATCCAGACCTGCGGAAATACCTGTGCCGGTGGCTTTAAAAAAGGCTTCCTTGAGTGTCCAAAGGCGATAAAAATAGTCGGCCTGTGCGAGGCTGCCCAGGTTTTGCAGGCGGGCAAATTCCTGCGGATGGTAATAGCTTTCGGCGATTCCGGTGAGATCTCGCGTTGTTCTTACTTCTTCTATATCGGCGCCGATCAGTAAGGCGTTGCTCACTGCCAGCAGCGCCCAATGTCCACTGTGGCTCAAACTGAATTGAATATTGCTCTGCGCGAGGAACGGTTTGCCCCGGTTGCTGCGCAAAAATTCCACGGCCTTAGGTGCACTGCCGGTATAGCGCGCTAGCACCGTGCGCAATAACCAGCGGCTGGCGATATAGGTCTCTTTGCCGCGGATAAATTTCTGTGCCCGCTCGTGCTCGCTGTCGCTCATGATTCGCTCCGCCTCGGCGTAATGCGCGGCGGTGAACCGGTTGGTATCCAGTAGCCACAGGCACACCGCATTCACCTCTTGCGCCCCATGGGGATCAAAATCGGCAGTAGCGGAAAATATCGGTGTCGACAGTGGCGGCAAATGGGTCGTCATGGCAGAAGTATTGTCTGTTCGTGAAATCGGAGGCGCATCATACGTCGATTGGATTATCCAGCAGGTAATCAGGATGAAAAAGCCGCCGTATTGTATAGTTTGACCTACTCGGCTTTTTATTTTTGCGCCCGCCAGACAAATCAGCGACAATCCGCGCCCTCAAAAAAACGAAATCTATATTGGAGTTGCTATGCAAATCGCTGCCGACAAAGTTGTCAGTTTTCACTACCGCCTGAGCGAAACCGGCGGTGAGCTGCTGGAATCATCCTACGAATCCGATCCAACCCTTTACCTGCACGGCCACAATGGTTTGCTCGCCGCTTTGGAAGAGGCGCTGGAAGGCAAGCAAGCGGGCGATAAAACCACCATCAGCATTACCCCTGAGCAGGGCTACGGTGTGCGTCAGGAAGGTGCGGTTCAGCGTATCCCGATCAAACACTTACACGGTCACGAGAAGCTGAAAGGCAAGCTCAAGCCCGGCATGAAAGTCGCGGTAAACACCCAGCATGGTCCGTGGGATGCAGTGGTATTGAAAGTGGGTAAGTTCAATGTGGATATCGACAGCAACCACCCATTGGCCGGTAAAAACCTGGACTTCGAATTGGAAGTGGTTGATGTGCGCGATGCGACTGATGAAGAGATTGCGCACGGCCATGCCCACGGCGTAGGTGGTCATCACCACGAGTAAGATTGTTTGCTCCCGTCACCAAAAAAGCCCGCACCTGTTGCGGGCTTTTTATTGGGCGCTCGCCTGGCGGTTGCGAGCACCTGTGTAGAGAATTGTAAATCACAAGGCAACGTTGTCAGTTTTCGATTGCGGCTTTAGGCGTCGCTCGGTTATTGTGGTTTTTGGGCAAAATCCAACCACAATAATTAGCTTAATAAGAGCAAAAAACTACAGCATAACGATATCCAAACGGGCAATTACAATGAGCAATCCAACTGTCAATCCAGCAGCCATACCGGCTGTGAATGCCAATCGCGTTTTATCGATCGATGTCTTTCGCGGCATCATTATTTTCACCATGGTTTTTGTGAACGAACTGGCTGGCGTCGCCGATATTCCCCAGTGGATGAAGCACTTACCGGCAAATGTTGACGGCATGACCTTTGTCGATCTGGTGTTCCCTGCATTTTTATTTATTGTCGGTATGTCGATTCCATTTGCGATTCAGGCGCGCGCTAACAAGGGCGATTCCGCGTTGGAAATTTTCAAGCACATTGCGCTGCGCAGTTTCGGTTTAATGGTGATCGGCGTGTTTATGGTAAATACCGAGTCGGGTTATGACGCCGGTGCGATGAGTATCTCCATGCCGCTGTGGACGCTGCTGATGTTTATCGCAGTGTTACTGATTTGGTCGAATTACCCGCGCACTATTTCCGCGAACATTGCACTGGGCGCGAAACTGATTGGCGTTGCCGGTTTGGTTGCGCTCTGGTGGCTGTATAAAGGTCCGAACGATACCGGTATGACCACACAGTGGTGGGGCATTCTCGGGCTGATCGGTTGGGCGTATTTAATTGCCGGTAGCGTCTTCTTAATCACTCGCCAGTTTGCATCGCCTGCAACGCAATTTTTTACGTTGGCTGGTGCGTCGCTGTTGTTGATCGCGATGAATGCTGCGAAGGCAGATCTGGCAACTGTACCGTTTATGACGAAAGTCCTTGAGTTGAATTGCAACTATACGCACGCGGCAATTGTGTTAGCGGGTGTAATTCTGTCGCAATTGTTTTACTTGCCGAGTTTTGCGGCGAGTAAATTTAAACACTATCTCATCTTCACCGGCGTTGTGGGTGTATTGGCTTTTGCCAGTTGGCAGGTTTCGCCTATCTCCAAAATTTGGGCAACACCAAGCTGGGGATTGTTCAGTGTGTTCTTTTGCTGCCTGATTTTTGGTGTGGTGTATTGGTTGGTCGATGTTAAACAACAGCGTGCTTGGACCACATTTTTTGAGCCTTCAGCGACCAACCCTTTGTTGGTTTATATCCTGCCGTACATTGTTATATCGCTGTGCGGAATTTTCGGTTTCTATTTGCGCCCGGAAATATTTAGTGCGGGTGTACCGGGGATTATTTGGAGTTTATTTTTTGCCTGCGTAATTATGGGAATTGGTGCATTGCTGACGCGCATAGGGTTGCGCGTGAAACTATAAAAATTAAAGAGCCGCAGAGCGATTTGCTGTGCGGCGTCTATTTAACAATATTGTTGCGCTCACCAATCTCCACCGCAGCAAAGGCGGCAACCAGCGCATCAATAACTGCCCGCACGCGTTTCGGAATGGCTCGCCCGCCCTGATAAACCACCTGGATATTATTGTGCGAGCCGGCGTAGTCGCTAAGTAATTCTGTCAGCCTGCCTTCCGCTAAATCTTCGATCACATCCCAATAGGATTTCAGTGCAATGCCGTGCCCTTCAATGCACCATTGCCGCACCAGACTGCCGTCGTTGGCGATGCGATTGCCTTTTACCGTTACCGCCAGTCGTTTGCCGTCGCTGTTAAAAATCCACTCGCGATCTACGCCCGCGCCAAAGCGCATCAACAAACAATTGTGCGCGTGTAAATCCTGCGGTTTTAGCGGTGCTCCATGTTGTTGTAAATACGCGGGCGATGCACACACAATGCGGCGATTCACGCCCAACAATACCGCATTGAGCGACGAATCTTTTAAATCACCAAAGCGCACCGCTAAATCAATGCCCTGTGCGGCGAGGTCGATGTAACCATCGCTCAGGATCAATTCAATGCTGATGTTCGGGTGCGTAGCAATAAAGGCATCCAGTGCTTTGGATATAGTGTTGCGCCCCAAGTCCAGCGGCGCGCTGATGCGGATCAATCCGGATAACTGCGTTGCGCCCAGCTTTATCCGTGCTTCAATATCTTTGGTGTCGCTGATCAGTTGTCGTGCGGAATCGAGCAGCAGTCGCCCCTCATCGGTCAGGCTGATGGCGCGAGTGGTGCGGTTGACCAGGCGTGTGCCGTAATGCGCTTCCAGCGCCGCTAATCGTTCAGTCACCATTGCGGGTGATAATCCTAAATCGCGCCCGGCGGCAGCCAGACCGCCGCGCTCAGTAATGCGTACAAAAAGATCGAGGCTATCAATCAGGTTCATTATTTGGAAAATCCGAAAAGTCATTATGATTTTCACAGTCTAGTGCAGGTTATTGGAAATAATTACACTTTTTCCATCAGTCATCCTTACAGGAGAAACCTATGAAAGCGGTCGCCTTTACCCGTTACCTTCCCGTTAATGAGCCGGAATCCTTTGTTGATATGGACTTGCCTGTACCTGTTCCCACCGGGCGCGACCTGTTGGTTGCTGTGCATGCTGTTGCGGTGAATCCGGTAGACACCAAAGTCCGTGCGCCCAAAGACAAAGTCGAAACAGCGCCGCGCGTTATCGGTTGGGATGCCAGTGGCGTTGTGCAAGCGGTCGGCCCGGATGTCACCCTGTTCAAGGTTGGCGATCCGGTTTATTACGCCGGTGATCTCACCCGCTCCGGTTCTTACGCGCAATTCCAATTGGTAGATGAACGCATTGTCGGCCATAAACCGGCGAGTTTGTCCCACGCAGAAGCTGCCGCATTACCGCTCACCACCATTACCGCGTATGAATCTTTTTTTGATCGTTTGGGAATTGATCGCGATGGTGCAAATGCCGGCGAGACGATCTTGATTATCGGTGCCAGCGGTGGTGTTGGCTCTATCGGTATCCAACTGGCAAAACGCGCCGGGCTGAAAATAATTGCCACTGCATCGCGTTTGGAAACGATCGCCTGGGTGAAAGAATTGGGCGCAGATTATGTAGTAAATCACCGCGAACCTTTGGTCGAACAAGTGCGTGCATTGGGGTTCAAGTATGTTGATCACATCGCGATTTTTAATGACATGCGCCACTGGGATGCTTCGGTGGAATTGATTCGCCCGCAAGGCGGGATCGTGAGTATCGACGATACCCACTTGCCCATGCCGATGGCAGGAATGAAAACCAAAGCGGCCAGTTTGCATTGGGAATTTATGTTTGCCCGCGCCATGTTCCAAACGCCGGACATGATCGAACAGCATCACCTGCTGACCTATGTTGCGGGCGAAATAGATGCAGGGCGAATCAAAACCACTGTGTCTGAAGTGCTGCGCCCTATCAATGCTGAAAATATGCGTTTGGCTCACGCGTTGGTAGAGAGTGGAACAATGCGCGGTAAAGTGGTGCTTGATGGTTTTGTTTAATCACATAGTGGTTCAAAAAATTAATCTGGAGATAGTGTCATGGCGTTAACCAAAATTTATTCGCCCTACGATCTTGATGGAATTGAATTAAAAAATCGGTTTTTAATGGCCCCAATGACCCGCTCGCGCGCTTCACAACCTGGCGATGTGCCCAATGCATTAATGGCTGAATACTATGCGCAGCGCGCCAGTGCGGGAATAATTATTACCGAGGCAACACAGGTATCGCTACAGGGAATGGGCTATGCGAAAACGCCCGGCATTTACACGCCTGAACAGGTTGAAGGTTGGAAGCTAACAACGGATGCTGTACATAAAGCCGGTAGCAAAATATTTTTGCAGCTTTGGCATGTGGGGCGCGTCAGTAGCGCTAAAGTAAATGGCCTGAAACCTATTGCGCCATCTGCGCTTACCGCACAAAAAACCAGTGTTTATATTTTCGATGGCGCACCCAATGGTGATGCGACTTTTGTTCCTGTAGATGAACCGAGGGCCATGACTCAGTCAGATATAGAAAAAGTCATAGAAGAATTTGTGCAAGGTGCGGTAAATGCGATAGCTGCTGGTTTTGATGGTGTTGAAATTCACGGTGCTAATGGTTATTTGATCGATCAATTCTTGCGAAGCAATAGCAATCACCGCACAGATCAATACGGCGGAAACCAGCAAAACAGAATTCGTTTGCTACTGGAAATTACGCAAGCTGTAGCTGATGCGATTGGTCGTGAAAAAACTGGTGTGCGCCTCTCACCGTTTATCAGCTTTAAAGACATGAATGACCCAGAAATTTTGCAAACCATTATGTTGGCCGCCACTGAATTGAATAAGCTGTCAATTAACTATATTCACTTGTGTGAAGCAGATTGGGACGATGCACCGCAAATTCCATCTGACTTCCGCCATCGGTTAAGGTCTACATTCGAGGGCACTATAATCGCAACCGGTAATAAAACACCGGAAGAGGGTGAGCAGCTATTGCAGGAAAATCTGGTTGACTTGATTGGCTTCGGCCGCAAATTTTTAACCAATCCAGATTATCCCATCAAAGTAAAAGCCAATGCCGATATGAATGGAATTTCAGATAGTCATACGTTATTTGGTGGTGGTGATGCAAGAGGGTACACAGACTATCCATTTATGCGAGTGGAATAGGGTGTAACGGCATTTATTCAATACATGAGCGTGTCATCATAAGGGCTTTCCCATATATTTTAGCGGAAAGCCCTTGTATCTTTACGTTAATCGCTTTTCTTACATCAATCCCACTCAGGCGCAAACCCCGGGTTTGCAATTCTCTCGCCGCTATCCAACTCTGCAATCGCTTTCATTTCGTCATCGGTTAATCTGATGTTTGCGGCGAGCAAATTGCTCTGCAAATTTTCACGTTTGGTGGATGATGGAATTACTGCAAACCCTTGTTGGAGTGACCATGCCAGTGCGATTTGCGCTGCTGTTGCATTGTGTGCGGCGGCGACTTTCTGGATCACCGGTTCCTGCATGACTTTGCCGTAAGCCAGCGGCATATAGGCGGTGATGTGAATTCCCTGCTGCTGTAAAAATTCAACCAATTTCCGGTTTTGCAAAAACGGATGGATTTCAATTTGGTTGGTTGCGATATGCTCTGTACCAATCGCTGCTATCGCTTCTTGCGTGTGTTTGATAGTGAAGTTGGATATTCCAATCAACTCTGTTAACCCTTGATTTTTCGCTTCCAACAATTGCTCCAAATAAACCGCAACCGGAATGTCGTCGTTGGGCGACGGCCAGTGAATCAGCGTCAGGTTCACTTTTTCCAATTGCAGTTTGTGCAGGCTTTCTTTCAGGCTGGGAATTAATTTTCCTTTAGCAAAATTATCTGTCCAGATTTTTGTCGTCACAAATAAATCATTCGGGGAAACCTTGCTTGCCGCAATGGCGCGGCCAACATCGGCTTCGTTGTCGTAAATTTGTGCGGTGTCGATATGGCGATAACCCAGTTCGATACCATTAAATGCGGCATCAAATGCTTGCTGCTCTTTCAAGCGAAATGTTCCCAAGCCTAATGCGGGAATGTGTGTAATTGAGTTGCTCATCAATAATCTCCAGTAAAAATTAATTCACATTAATGCGAGCTGATAACGGCATCGCTTGGCACGTTGGATGAAATGGGATTGGCCCGATCAAGCTTTCCACTCCAGCGTGTCAGTAATATTGCAAAGGCCACAATCAAGGCGCCGACCCAAGGTGTATGTTGCAAGCCCCAGTTATCGACAATTAAACCGCCGACCCAAGCGCCAAGCGCAATTCCCAAATTAAAGGCGGCGATATTTAAACCCGATGCGACATCAATTGAGTTTGGTGCGTAATGCGCAGCTTGTTGCACAACATATACTTGCAAACCGGGCACGTTGCCAAATGCAAATGCGCCCCAGATTAATACAGTTGCAATCGCCAACCATGGGCTGGATGCGGTAAAGGTAAATGCCAGCAGTACCAGTGCAAGGCCTGCAAAAATAATTTGCAGCGCGGCAATCGGGCCTTTTTTATCGGCAAGTTTTCCGCCCCAAATGTTGCCGAACGCAACAGACACGCCATACACCAACAACACGAGTGCAACACTGCCTGAACTCAATCCGGTGATTTGTTCAAGAATCGGCGCGAGAAATGTAAATGCGATAAACGTACCGCCGTAGCCAACAGCGGTCATGGCATAAACCAATAATAAGCGCGGTTGTTTTAGTACCTGCAATTGTTGCAAAACCGATGCGGGTTTATTGTGTTGCAAATTACGTGGGATGAAAAACAAACTAGCAAAAAATGCGATCACTCCCAGTGCCGCGACCGCTAAAAATGTTGCACGCCAACCAAAATGTTGGCCGATAAAAGTGCCTAGCGGAACGCCAGTAACCAAGGCGACAGTCAAACCGGAAAACATAATCGCAATGGCACTCGCGGCTTTATCTTTTGTGACGAGATTAGTCGCAATGGTTGCACCAATCGAAAAGAAAACACCGTGGGCGAGCCCCGTCAAAATTCGTGCAAGCACCAGCGATTCATAACCCGGCGCCTGCCATGCGACAAGATTGCCCAGTGTGAATAACAGCATCAGACCAAGCAGTAATAATTTGCGTGGCAATTTGCCGGTAAGTGCAGTGAGTAGCGGCGCACCAAGGGCGACACCGAGCGCATAGAGGCTGACCAGCAAACCGGCAGAAGGCAGGCTCACATTCAAATCAGTGGCGATGGTCGGGATGAGCCCGACGATGACAAACTCGGTGGTGCCTATGGCAAAGGCACTGACGGTCAGCGCCAATAGGGCAATGGGGATACGCATGGATTATTCCTCAAGTGGTAGATGGTGCTATTGTCCCCAAGCAACCTTTGCAGAAAAACAGGTGTATCTGCATAAGATTTTTGAATAAAATTCAACAATGAAAACAACTCTCGATGAAATGCAGGTGTTTGTGGCGGTGGTTGATAGCGGTTCTATCACTGCGGCGGCCGACAGTTTGGGGCAAACCGTCTCGGCGATTAGCCGTGCGCTCGGGCGGCTGGAAGAAAAATTAGAGGTGACGTTGTTGCGCCGGACGACCAGACGGCTGGAGCTGACCGAAGAGGGGCTGGTGTTTCTGGCGCAGGCATGCAAAATCATCAATGCGGTTGAAGATGCCGAGGAGCAAATGCAAATCCGCCGCAACCAGCCATCGGGGTTGTTGCGTGTCAATGCGGCATCGCCGTTTATGTTGCATGTGTTGGTGCCGCTAGTGCGTGGCTTTCGCGAGCGCTATCCCGATATTGAATTGGAGTTAAATACCAATGATCAGATTATCGATTTGCTAGAGCATCGCACTGACATTGCGATTCGTCACGGTGCGTTAAACGATTCGAGCTTGCATGCGCGCCCATTGATGACCAATCGCCTGCGCGTGCTGGCAAGCCCGAACTATTTGCGAGAGTACGGCGAACCGCAATCGACGGAAGAATTATCATCACATCGTCTGCTCGGTTTCACGCGCCCGGAATCACTCAATGCATGGCCGTTGCGCAACGCGCAAGGTGATCGATTTGTAATTGCACCCAGTGTGACTGCATCAAGCGGAGAAACCCTGCGGCAGTTAGCGCTGGTAGGGGAGGGAATGGTTTGTCTGTCCGATTTTATGACGCGTGTCGATCGACAAAATGGAAATTTGGTGCAGATTTTGGTGAAGGATACGGTGGAGGTGTTGCAGCCGGTCAATGCGGTTTACTACCGAAATACGGCGCTTTCTTCGAGGATTTCGTGCTTTTTGGATTATGTTAGTGAGCACATCAGCGGCGAAAACAATAATTAATTCGAGTTAATCGCCGCTAAAAAATAATCGTGATTTAATTTTCTGCCGTGCATGGCCATGTAGGTTTGGTGCTGAACCAAAACTCGGGTTTTAAACCGAGTATGCGATAAATCCCTTCCGGTAAATCTTTTTTGATGTTGCTAATACAGCGCGTAACGCGTGCATGCATGATCGCGCCTTGTACATACTGCTGCATCAGGCGCGCAAGCTGGTCAGGATCTTTTGTCTCTTGCAGGTAATTGCCATTGAGCAAACTGCGCACCAGCGCCTGATTGTATTTGGCACCGCGATCAGTCATCAGTTGTAGGGTATCGGTGATGCTGTTTTCACCACAACCCGCTTGCATCCCCGCGGTAAAAAATGCGCAACCGGGAACGTTGTCTTTGTCTTCGCCAACCTTATTTTTAAAAATAAACTGCAACCAATTTTCCAATTGTTCAAGTGGGCTATTGATGGGCGAAAAAATGCAGTCCAGCTCCAGGCGAAGCTCATCCCAGTAGTGGTTGGTCGCTTCACAAAACAGCTGGGCTTTGGATTCAAAGTGATGGTAGAAGCTGCCTTTGGTCACGCCCGCCTGCTTGCAGATTTCGTTCACACCTACGGAGTTGTAATTGCTATTCCAGATCAGGTCCAGAGCAGTTTCCAATAACAGTGTGCGGGTGTCGGAGGCGTTCATAAACAGGGTTCTCGGATAAGCAGTATGGTTATTATGATACCGGGCGGTATGTTTTTCAATCGACCATTCTGGCGCTAAACCATAGGTATGATCAATGTTTTGACTATTCCGCTGGTGGGAACTTTGGCTAAACATGTTGATTTCATTGAATTTTCCGGTTTGGCAATCCAGACAAGTGAGCACTTGTAAAAGCTTAATAAAAAATCCTGTTGACCAACATACCGACCGGTATGTATAGTTTGCCGAAATGTCCGGTTCACCCTCTCGGTTTTTATTTCCAAAGGGAGTTTAACTTGCCATTGATTTGCTAAGTAGCAACAGGAGCCCATCATGACTAGCACAATCTTTTCTCGCCAAATTATTTCTTATGCCGTAGTTGCCATACTGACAGGTATTGCAGGAGTCCATTATGTATCCGGTGTGGTAGCAGCCACCCCTGCTGCCGTACCACCTGCCCCGGCAGTGGATGTGGTGGTCTTGGCCGCACAAGAGATCCGCAATTGGGCTGCTTTTTCTGGCCGCTTAACACCGGTTGAAAGCGCTGCAATTAAACCGCTGGTAAGCGGAACCATCCAGCAAGTGCTGTTTACCGATGGCCAACAAGTGAAGAAAGGCCAACCCTTGTTTGTAATTGACCCGCGTCCGCATCAGGCCTCAGTCCAGCGCGCACAAGCGCAATTGGCGACGGCACAATCCCGCGCCAAACTTGCGCAGGATGAATTGAGCCGCGCACAGCAATTAATTGCTGCAAAACTGGTATCGCAAAGTGTTTTTGATTCGGCCTTCAGCGCGCATCAGGTGGCGCAAGCCGATGTGAAACAAGCAGAGGCTGCACTGAGCCAAGCGAAATTGGATCTGGAATACGCACACATCAGTGCGCCGATCAGTGGTCGCGTTAGTCGAGCAGAGTTAACCGTTGGTAATGTGGTGGAGGCGGGCGCGAATGCACCGCTGTTAACCCAGATTGTGGCTAATGACAAACTCTATGCCGAGTTTAATGTGGATGAGGCGACGTACATTGAATTTGTGCGCAACACCAAAAATACGCAGGAGATGCCGGTTGAATTGGCGCTCGCTAGCGATAGCAGTGTGATCTATAACGGCCACATTTCGGCGTTCGACAACCGTCTTGATACCAACAGCGGCACCATTCGTGCGCGCGCTGTGTTTGATAACAAAGACGGAGCGTTAACAGCGGGAATGTTTGCCAACGTGCGCCTTGGTTCAGCCGAAAAAGTTCAGGCGCTGCTGGTTCCCGAGCGTGCGATTGGCACTAACCAAAGTAAAAAGTTTGTTCTGGTTGTCGATGAAAATAACACCGCGACTTATCACGAAATTACGCTCGGCGATCATTATCAAGGTCAGCGTGTAGTGGTAGCAGGGGTAAGCGCTGGCGATAAAATTATCGTGAATGGTTTATCGCATGTGCGACCGAACAGCGTGGTAAATCCGAGTGTGACACAAGTGGGTGCTGCTGCAACGGTTGCGTCCAACCCTTAAAGATCTTCATCGTTTAATTCCATAGTGTTTGCGTGATGAATTGCACTGGTGCTTTGCACCAGTGCTCTCCAACCACGCCCTTGCATTCCACTTTTGTTTTTTTAACGTTTACTTTTTTGCAGCCATTGCAGGCAGGCGCATCATGAATATATCCAAATTCTTTGTGGATCGACCCATTTTCGCTGGCGTAATTTCATTGTTGATTTTTATCGCCGGTTTACTCGCTATGTTTCAACTGCCTATCTCGGAGTACCCCGAGGTATCGCCCCCCTCGGTGGTTGTTAGCGCCTCTTACCCAGGTGCCAACCCGAAAGTCATTGCAGAAACTGTGGCAACACCATTGGAGGAGCAATTGGCCGGTACTGAAAATATGTTGTACATGTTTTCACAAGCCACTACCGATGGCCGCTTAACGCTGACCGTCACCTTTAAAATCGGCACCGACGTCGACCTTGCGCAACAAATGGTGCAAAACCGTGTATCGCAAGCGCTGCCACGTTTGCCTGATGTGACCCGCCAACGCGGTGTGACCGTTGTAAAAAGCTCGCCCGATTTAACCATGGTGGTGCATTTAATTTCGCCGGATAAAAGTTACGACGAACTTTATCTGCGCAATTACGCGCTGATGAATATTAAGGATGAGCTCGCCAAAGTATCCGGCGTTGGTCAGGTGCGTCTCTTTGGTTCAGGCGATTACGCCATGCGTATCTGGTTGAATCCGGAAAAAATTGCAGAGAAAAATCTCACCGCCAATGACGTGACCAATGCCATCCGTGAACAAAACGTGCAAGTTGCTGCCGGTATGATTGGCGGTGCGCCGGTAACTGATTTGGTTGATGTGCAAATGCCCATCAATGCCAAAGGCCGTTTGGATAATCCGGAAGAGTTCGGTGAAATTATTATTCGCGCAGGCAGCACCGGTGAAATTACCCGCCTGAAAGATGTTGCGCGTATAGAAATGGGCGCATCGGAATTCAGCTTGAATGCGATGCTGGATAGTCGCCCCGCCGTGGCCATTCCTATTTTCCAGGCACCGGGTGCTAACGCGATTCAAATTTCTGATGCTGTGCGCGCCACTATGGCGGAATTGAAAACCCGTTTCCCTCAGGGTGTTGAATACGAAGTGGTTTACGATCCGACTATTTTCGTAAAAAGCTCGATCAAAGCCGTAATCAAAACATTGCTGGAAGCACTGGCATTGGTTGTGGTGGTGGTGATCCTGTTTTTGCAAACCTGGCGCGCATCGATTATCCCTTTGCTTGCAGTGCCGGTATCCATCGTCGGTACTTTCTCATTAATGTGGGCATTTGGTTTTTCGATTAATACCTTGTCGTTATTTGGTTTGGTGCTGGCAATCGGGATCGTGGTGGATGATGCGATTGTGGTGGTGGAAAACGTTGAGCGGAATATTGAAGAAGGATTAACGCCACTCGCCGCAACCTACAAAGCGATGCAGGAAGTAAGCGGTCCGATTATCGCCATTTCGTTAACCTTGATCGCCGTGTTTGTACCTATCGCCTTTGTGAGTGGTTTGACCGGTCAGTTCTATCAACAGTTTGCATTGACTATCGCAATTTCTACCGTGATTTCAGCCATTAACTCGCTGACGTTAAGCCCCGCACTTGCTGCGCTTTTACTAAAAAGCCACGATGCTCCGAAAGATCGCCTGACCAAAATTATGGACAAAGTGTTTGGTCGTTTCTTCGGTTGGTTTAACCGCAGCTTTAATCGTGCCTCCGGTAATTACTCAACCAAGGTAGGGAAATTGCTTGGCCGTAAAACATTGGCAATTGGTGTGTATGCATTATTACTGGGTGTGACCGCGGTTGGTTTTAACATCATTCCAAAAGGCTTTGTGCCTGCACAGGACAAACAATACCTGATTGCCTTTGCACAATTGCCTGATGGTGCAACGCTCGCGCGCACCGAACAAGTGATTCGCGAAATGGGCGAGATTGGTTTGGCTGAAGCCGGTGTAGAAAATGCAGTGCAATTTCCTGGGTTGAGTATTAACGGTTTCACTAACAGCTCAAGCGCCGGCATCGTGTTTTTAACCTTGAAACCGTTTGAAGAGCGCAAGGGTAGCGAGCTGTCTGCGGCAGCAATTTCACACAAGCTGCAAATGAAATTTGCCGGAGTTGAAGAAGCCTTTATTGCAGTATTCCCGCCGCCACCAGTGCGTGGATTGGGAACTACCGGTGGCTTTAAATTGCAGATCGAAGATCGCGCTGGTTTGGGATACGAAAAGCTTGCAGAGGTTGTGGGGCAGGTGCAGCAAAAAGCCATGCAGCGCCCTGAACTTGCGAGTGTATTCTCCAACTACAAAATCAACGTGCCGCAATTGTATGCCGATGTGGACCGCACCAAGGCCAAACAGCTTGGCCTGAATGTGAAAGAAATTTTTGACACCATGCAAATCTATCTGGGTTCGCTCTACGTCAATGACTTCAATCAGTTTGGTCGCACTTATCAAGTTATCGCGCAAGCGGATGCGGAATATCGCAATACCCCAGCGGATGCATTGAATTTAAAAGTGCGTAATGCACAGGGCGATATGGTGCCGCTCGGTTCAGTGTTGACCATGAAAGAAAGTTATGGTCCTGAAAGCGCTGCGCACTACAACGGTTATTTGGCGGCGGATATTAATGGTAATGCTGCACCAGGATATTCAAGTGGCCAGGCACAGGATGCGATCGATGAAATTCTGCAAGAAGTATTGCCTGCTGGCATTGTGTATGAGTGGACGGATTTGACCTATCAGGAAGTGCTTGCCGGTAATACCGCTGTGTACATTTTGCCGCTGTGTTTGCTGCTGGTGTTCCTGGTGCTTGCGGCGCAATACGAAAGTTTGGCTCTGCCGCTGGTAGTGGTATCGATTGTACCTTTATCGATTTTGTCTGCGCTCTTTGGTGTATGGATTACCAACGGCGACAACAATATTTTTACGCAGATTAGTTTATTTGTACTCGCCGGCCTCGCCAGTAAAAACGCAATTTTGATTGTTGAATTTGCGCGTGAGTTGGAGCAGCGCGGCATGGCAACTTATGAGGCGGCGATTACCGCGAGCCGTATGCGTTTGCGTCCGATCCTGATGACGTCTTTCGCCTTCATCATGGGTGTAGTGCCAATGGTGTTCTCAACTGGTGCCGGTGCGGAAATGCGTAGCGTAATGGGTATTGCAGTATTTGCAGGTATGTTGGGCGTAACTTTCTTCGGTTTGTTCTTTACGCCAATGTTCTACGTGCTGCTGCGCAAATTGGAAGGTAAGCGCAGCTATAAAGTAGAAGGTAAAGAGTCTTACGAATCATTAACTAATTCCTCTGCGGCGCATCATGGTTCCGTAAAAAGTCATGGCTCAGCAGCAGATAGTAAGGAGTTATCAGTATGAAAACTTCATCGATCACAGTGAAAGGTTTTGCATTGGCATTGTTGCCGCTAGTGATCAGTGCCTGTAGCGGTTTTAAATCCGTTGAACATGCGCGTGATCTTGCGCAGACCCAGAACGCACCTGCTGCATTTCAATTGCAGCAGGAGGGCCGGATAACGGCGCAACAGCCGGTTGCAGCCTGGTGGGCGCAATTAAACGATGAACAATTGAATCAGTTAGTTGCCGATTCATTGCAACAAAATCATTCCATCCGTATCGCACAAGCCTCACTCGAGGAATCGCGCGCGCTATTGCGCGATAGCAAATTGGATCGTTATCCCACCGTTGAAGCCAGTGCAACTGGCGTGCGGCAAAAGCAAAGTGCCGATGTGGTAGGCAACACCGGGTCGCGTATCAGCGAAACCTATGTGGCAGGTTTTGATGCAAGCTGGGAGTTGGATTTATTTGGGCGCGTGCGCAACGGCGTGAAGTTATCAAAAGCGCAGCTCGCCGCGCGCGAGGCTGATTTGCAAGCGGCGCAAGTGAGTATCGCTGCGGAAGTGGCGAGTGCCTATATCAGTTTGCGCGGCAACCAATATTTGTTGGATGTGGCACTGCGCAATGTGCTTAATCAGCAGGAAACACTGGAGCTAACGCAGCGTATGGAATTTATGGGGCGCGGCGATCATTTGGATGTGGCGCGCGCAGAATCGCAACTGGAATTAACCCGCTCGACTATTCCGGGCTTAAATGCGCGCGTGAATGTGGCCTTGAATCGCATTGGGGTTTTAACCGGAAAGCCAAGTGATGCATTGAAAACGGAATTGACGCAGGTGAAATCGCTGCCGGAAATTCCTGCATCCTTTGCGGTTGGAAATCCAACTGATTTACTAAAACGTCGTCCCGATGTACGCCGTGCAGAGCAAGCGCTTGCTGGAGCTGTAGCGGAATACAATATCCATGTTGCCGATTTGTATCCGCGCGTTACCTTCTCTGGTGGCCTTGGGTATTTGTCGACTGACTGGACGCGTCTGGGCAATAGCGATACAGATACGTTTTCGTTTTCACCGCGCATTGAGTGGGCGGCATTTAATCTCGGTCGCGTAGATGCGCAGATTGATGCTGCTGATGCACGCACCCAGGCACGCATCGCCGAGTTTGAACAGCAAGTGCTCGTTGCATTGGAAGAGACCGATAATGCGCTGCAAAATTTCTCGCGCGAGGAAGAGCGGCGCACCGGGCTGCAACGTGCATTGAATGCAAGCAATCAGGCGGCGGAAATGGCCAATAAAAAATTCGAAGTTGGCAGTAGTGATTTTTTAACTGTGCTGGATGCGCAGCGCTCGCAACTGGTGGTAAGTGCAGAGTTGGCGCAGAGCGATATGCAAGTGCTGCTGAATTTGGTTGCCGTGTATAAATCCCTTGGTGGTGGTTGGGAATTGACTGATCAATCTGTCGCCATGCATTAATGGATCAGCTTATGGTTTAAACATTATTTCTTTTTATGCATCCGCTTTACTTTTGCCCGCACTGCACCCCTTTTGCAGCGCGGGCTTTTTTATTTGGAGTGCTCGCTTCCTGATGCCGGGCACTTGCAACAATCTGAGTGAAGTGTCAGTTTGTGCATCTTTCTTTTTTTATGTTCCAAGAGGGTGAAACTATTATGTCCAGCACACAAATCAACTGTCCTCACTGCTTTGCTACCAATCGTTTGCCGATGGATCGCTTGGGTGATAATCCTAACTGCGGTAGATGCAAGCAGTCGTTATTTATCGGCAAGCCTTTGGAGTTAACGCTGGACAATTTGGCGAGCACCATTGAGAAAAATGATATTCCGGTGTTGGTAGATTGTTGGGCGCCCTGGTGTGGCCCGTGCCAAAGTTTTGCGCCGGTTTTTGAGCAGGCAGCGGCGCAAATGGAGCCGCACATCCGGCTCGCCAAACTCAATACCGAAGCAGTTCCCGCTATCGCCCAGGAGTGGGGGATTCGCAGCATTCCGACCTTGATCCTGTTCAAAGGCGGTAGGGAAGTGCAGCGTGTGTCCGGCGCAATGCCCATACCGCAATTAAAACAGTGGGTATTGCAGTCGCTGGGTGCGATATGAACATTTGAGGGGCCCGCTCGACAGCAGGTTTATCCCCCCTATACTGATTAGTTGAATGCAGCAAGGAGTCCTATTGTATGCCTTCCCCTTAATCTAATTATTCAGTATGAGGTGGTTGCATGAACAAGCTGAGTCAGTTTTCTGTACGTGATGCGGGTGTGTTGGCAGTAACGATAAGCCTTGCGTTTTCTTCTTCCCTTGCGTCTGCAAAAGGTAATAGCGGACGCTTGACTCTGGGTGACGTGACGCCAGGCAATGGCAATATTTCGGCGTCATCCAACCCTGCCAGTGGTGCCTTCGATCGCCAGTTTCTGGATAGCGATACCGACGTCGCCGGTTATTTGGATTTGGGTGCCGGCATTGAATATGGCGATGTGGACGACCTGTTTGACCGCATCGATGAAGCCAGTGCTGCGCTCAATCGCGTTGAGGATGATGTAAATGGCGGTGGCGGCGGGGGCGATAGTGTTGGTGGCTCGGGTACAGATGTCGGGTCGATTGATCTCAATAATCCCGATTTGGAGGCCTTGATCGATCAGGCGGCCGACGAAGCGGCGCGCGTGGCCGCGATCCTCGCTTTTATCCGCACCGAGGGCTATGCCATTGCCCAGGCGGGAAGTGAATTTTCGCTGTTGGTTAATAACGATATTTTGGGTGGATCGCTGCGCTTTGACCTCACTGGTTGGGTCAACACCTCGGCGATTGGCCTAACCGAAGATATTGATTTTGATGCAGATGCTGCACTCGCAGAGCTGCGAAACGCCTTCGATTTACAGCCGGGCGACCCTATCACCACCTATGACCTGTCTGGCGGTTTGAGCCTGACGGTCGACCCCAATTCCCGCGATGTCAGTGCCACCTACGATAACGACAGTCTCTTGCTAACCCGTGCCGCAAAAATGGTTGAGTTCGGTGTTAGTTACAGTCTCCCTTTGCTCACCTCGGGCGATAGCACCTTATTTTTTGGTGCAAAACCGAAATACACCCAAGTCGGTTTAACGCGACTGACTACCCGTTTTGGAGATCTGACGGATGCAGAGGATGTGTTTGACGATACGCGCGACGCAGACTTTGTCACCGAAAGTAAATTTGGTCTTGATTTAGGGCTGCTGTGGGACGCAAAACGCTATCGCCTCGGCCTTACTCTGCTCAATTTGACGGAACCCGAATACGAGTTCCCCAGTCTTGATTACAGCGAAGTCAGCAATCCTGAAATCCGCGATGCCTTGGAAGCAACCGAGACCTATACCGCTGAGCATCAGTTCAAAGGGGAGGCTGCCTGGTTGAGTGAAGGCCAAAGTTGGGGAATTTTTCTCGCCTACGACCTGAATTCGGTGGTCGATCCCGCCGGTACCGAAACCCAGTGGGGAACACTGAGCACCAGCTACGATTTCGACAATGCCTGGTTTAACAATATTCGCGCCGGCACGAGCCGCAATTTTGCCGGCAGTGAATTGTCCACCGTAAGCTTGGGGATGACGATGTTCAAATTCCTGGATCTGGATCTTTCATCGACCCTGTCTGAAACCCGAATCGATGACGAAGAATTGCCGCGTGGTTTGGCCTTGGCGATTGGATTCAACTACGCGTTTTAGCGCCTGACGTATTACCTGCGAAAAAATCTGAAAAGCCCTTACCAGTAACGCGGTAAGGGCTTTTTAATTTCAATGTAACCGGAATGCTGTTCGATGTATTCGCCAATCAAAAGTTGTTTCATGATTCGGCTCACCATTTCGCGCGATGAGCCCACCATATTGGCGATATCCTGATGTGTGACCTTTGGGTTATGAATGCGCTTATTCACGTCGCTCAATTTTTCCAGCGTGCTGCTTACGCGCCCATACACATCCAGCAGCGCCATGTCTTTTACGCTGTCGGTTAAATTACGGATCCGGCGCGTCAGTTCGGTGATGAGTACCATTGCAAATTCAGGATGCTTGCTGAGTAACTCAATTACGCCTGCGCGAGGAACCAAAATCATTTCGCAATCAGTGATGGTCACGACAGAGGCGGAACGCGGTTGGCCATCGAGTAATGACAGCTCGCCAAAATATTCGCCCTCCTGCATGTAATTCAAATTGACCTGGCGGCCATCTTCATTGGTAAGAAAAGCACTCGCGGTACCGCGACGAATAATGTAAAGGTGGGTGGATTCGTCGCCCTCCGTCACCAGTACCGTATTTTTGGGGAAGCGGCGTGGAATGCTGAGTTTTTCCAATTGGGCGAGATACTCAGCGGGCACGTCAGCAAATAAGCGTACGTTCTCTAACATGGCAGTAGCTTCTTGGTGGAGTGATTGGCGTGGTCTACATCATAGCGCTTGCGCTATGCCAGAGCTAACTTTGTCGTCGAAATTTGCAAAAACTTGTGCGCTTTCTCACTCTCTTGCACTGCGCGAATTGATTGGTTGTTATTGCGATTAAAACCCACAATAATTCCACAGCTATCTGCCTGATGTTTGTGGCAAGGATCTTTTTTATCATTGCTTCACCATCTAACGCTAGCGCACGGAGAGCTGACTGCATTATGGTCGCCGAACACATTCAACATTGTGAACAAACACTGATGTTCACCGACATCGTAGGCTATTCGCGTCTAATGGGGCGCGATGAAACTATGGCGGTTGAAATGCTGGGCGACTACCGCAAAATTCTTATCTCCCATATTGAAGCGCAATCAGGTCAACTAGTTGAGTTTGTTGGAGATGCAATCTTCGCGCGCTTCAACACAGCAGCCTCGGCCGTAGCTGCCGCTATCGCCATTCAACAACATTTACTTGCCTTTAATGAAGCGCGCGATAAAAAACTCCCGCGCTTGCAGACGCGTATCGGTCTGCACAAAGGTGAAGTTATGCTTCGCGATGGTGCAGTTTTTGGCGATAGCGTGAATATCGCCGCGCGCCTCGAACCGCTCGCCGTTGCCGATGGCATTTGCATATCGCAATCTGTGTACGATGAAGTTCGCATCACCTTGTCATCACCCGCCAAACGTTTGGGGTTACAAACGCTAAAAAATATCGAACAAAAAGTTCGTGTATTTTTAATCAAACCATCAGGCATAGGCTGGCGGGATCACCTGCATTATTTTTTGCGCGGCCTGAATAAAAATATTGTCACCTATCGCTACCCATTAACAGCCTGCTTGCTCGCGCTCATCGCCGCCGGGGTCTATTTTATTCCTCGTTGGCTGGTGCCCGGTTACGCGGCTAATTATGTAGAAATTGCCGACTTTACCAATCTAATGGATAAAAGCGGTGATGCTGATTATTTCTCTGCCGGTATAACCTCCGCCGTGCGCTCGCAACTAGCGGATATGCGCGATGTTTATATCGTCGATGCCAAAGAAGGTATTCATGCACCAATAAGACTCGAAGGCAGCGTGCAAAAACTCGATGACAATTTGCGCATTTCTTATCGCTTATTTCGCCGTAAAGGCAATGTGCAAATCGCTGGTGGAAAATTGGATGGGAAGTATCAGGATATTTTTATTTTACAGGATCGGTTGGTGGGGGAGGTTGCACGTTACTTGGCTGATGAGTTTGATTTGCAGAATTTTAGGCCAGCGCCTTTGCGGTTGACGAGTGATGTTACTGCCTATGATTTTTATTTGAAGGGGTTGGGATTTTTAAATGAACCATCCTCGCAAGGTGGGTTTGATGATGCAATCCAATATTTTAATCAGGCATTATTACATGATTCCAACTTTGTTTTAGCGATCTCAGGGTTATGTGAAGCTTATAGATTGAAATACGAGTTAACTCTTCATAGGGGTTGGTTAGATAAAGCAGAAAAATATTGTTCTTTGGCTATCGAGCGAAATGAAAATTCGGCAGATGCATATGCATCAATCGGTGGTGTGTATAGAGAGGGAAAAAAGTTTAATGAAGCGATCATTTTCTTTAATGAAGCCATAGAAAAGGATGGGGACAATATCAAGGCTATAATAGGAATGGCAGGCACTTATGACTTGATGAATGATAAAGCCAAGGCGGAGCAGTTATTCAAGGAGGCGATATCGATAGACCCAAAAAATTGGTTGTCGTATCAAGAATACGGATATTTCCTGCTAAGAAATGGGAGGTCTGGAGAAGCGATTCAATGCTACGAGGAAGTGCTTAAAATTACCCCAGAAAATATTGTAGCCTTGAGCAATATTGGTGCCGCATATCTATATCTTGGTGAATTCGAAAAAGCAGAAAAGCCTTTGAAAAAAGCTACTCTTTTAGAACCAAGTGACATAGCATTTTCCAATTTGGGGGTTGCTTATTATTATCTTGGTGATTTTGAAAAATCGGTTCTATCGTATAAGGCGGCAATTGATTTAGATCCAACAAATATTCAATATTTGAATAATATAGTTGATGCGTATTTTTTCTTAAAAAAAGATTCTGTCTCTTTTCGGCGATATCTTGAAAAAGTTATATTTTATTCAAAGGAAAAAATCTCTAAAGATCCATCAGATGTTTCTGGATATTTATATCTTGCGCTTGCCAGTTTGAATTCAGGGAGTTTGAGTGATGCCAAGTCTTTAATTGAGAAGATTAAAGTTTTTGACCACAGTTATCTATATTATTATGTTAAGTTGAGAATTGCTATTGCCGAAGGCAATGAGTCTGAAGTAGTAAGCAATTCCAAGAAGTTAATTGATCTAGGATATTCAAGAGAGTCGGTTGTGGCTGATCCTCATTTTTCAGTTCTGCGTAAAAACCGTTTTGATTATATTTTTTAAGTTGGTGTTTATTATTAACTAGGAGGTCGTTATGAATGTTTTAAAATTTTTTTTGGTTCCGTTGTTCGTGCTGTCCATTGTTGGATGTGCTAGCACTACATGTAATCCATTTGTTGGAGAAGTTCTGCAGGGAACCGATACAGCAATCGTTGGGTTATATATAGATAAAAATGGATATCCGCAATCAAATGTTCATTCAGTTTTGCTTTATCCTGGGCAGAAAATTATTTTTGCTGGGCCGAATCAATTCGATATTTTTTTTAAGGATAATAAAACTCCAGTTGATGCTATGGAAATTAAGTCTTCACGTGGTGTCGTCACTCTTACTATTCCTTTAGATGTTTTTGACAAAATAAAGCGAGAGTCAAAAACAGACGGAATACCTGACGAACTCAAGTTTAAATATGGTATTCGCGCTAATGGCAAAGTTACTGACCCTGAAATTGTTATCCGTCGACGCTAGTTTAATTTGGTGTGGTGGTGTGATTTTCGGTCCTCCACATCAAATAATGCCGTTCTGCAAGTCTATGTGAATAAATCACAAACCCAACCCCAATTAGCTCACAGCACAAATAGAGAGATAGCGTTAAGGTAAGCATGTATCCGGTGCTGGTGGATTGATTGGCGTCAGCTTCAGCTCAGATACAAGGACATAGACTTGCGTTTATCTCATAGGAAAAAGGAGTTGCGCGGATGTTTAACCACTTACTTATTGCCCTCGCGCTAACCTCTCTTTCAATAGTATCCAATGCTGCTGCGGCCCTTATGGATGCGGATCAAGCAACAGTGAATGCTATTCCAAACGCGGTCTTGCACAAGGAGGTGGCTGTGATTCAAGGAGGAGATTCTGACAAGGATGTCGCTGTAGCTCTCGTCGATGCCGCAGCGAATACCTGCCATGCAGATGCAATGTGCAACAGCACAGCGGCGACACATGCTGTGGCAGGTGTGCCAGCCGCCGCTGATTGGCTGGCGGCACAAGATGGTTCCAGCGCTGTACAGCCACTGCTGGTGGCGCTGATGATCATCGTCCTTATTGTATTTGTGCTTTCGCGCAAATCGATTTCAACGAAATAATTCCTGCTTTTTCAGCGCAATAATTTAATCAGGTTGTGATACAACACAGTAGGCGATACCGGTTTGCTCAGTAGCGGAAGCCCGCTGGCAGTGGCATCGACTAAACGGTCTTGCGCGGTATCACCGGTAATTAACAGCGCGGGTATTGTTGTTCCACATGCGTGTCGGATGCGTGCGATAGCATCGGCACCTGTATGAGAATCGCGTAACCGATAGTCGCTGATGATGAGATCGGGTTGGTGTTGTTGCACCTGAGTGAGCGCTTCATCAATTGAATCGGCAGCGTCACAATCGCAGCCCCACGCCTGTAGTAAATCCACCATGCCTTGCCGCACACTTTCGTCGTCATCCACAATCAATACATGTGCATGCAGCGGCGTAAATTCGGCGGCTTGATTAATAATGGTGTTGCTGAGCGGTATCTCTGTAGCGTTAGGCAACTGGATTTTAAAAACGCTGCCGCGCGCCGGTTTTGATGCAAATGCTAACCTGTGATTCAATCGGTTCGTATAACCCCGCACAATTGCCAGCCCCAATCCCAAACCTTTACGGCGATCGCGCTCGGAATTTCCGAGTTGGTAAAATTCATTAAAAATATCGTCGTGATGTTCTGGGTCAATCCCTATACCGGTGTCCCACACTTCTAATGATGTGTAAGCGCCGCGTGTGCGACAGGCAACCAATACACCACCGCGATCGGTGTAGCGTATTGCATTGGCGATCAGGTTGCGCAAAATCAATTCCAGAATCGCCGGATCAGAAACAACAATAGCGTTTGATTCCGGCGAGCGGTAAATGAGATTTTTACTGGCTGCCAACGGCGCCATTTCATTTTCCAATTTATTCAGGATGGGCTGTAAATAGAACGCCCGTTGCTGTACATCCACCACGCCTGCTTCAATGCGCGAAAAATCCAGCAATGTGTTGAGCATATCGGCGCTGGCTTCAAATGCCGCGTTGGCATTTTGCAAGACTTTTTGCTGATGTGGCGACAAGGAGCTGCGTGCGAGGACTTCTAAAAATAAACCCAATGCATGGATCGGTTGGCGAATGTCATGGCTTGCCGCAGCGAGGAATTTGGTTTTTGCCTGATTTGCTTGTTCAGCAATATGCTGTGCGGCGCGCACTTTTTCAGTTTCGTTACCCAATTGTGTAATCAGATCGAGCTTGTCAAATTGCAGACGAATATTTTTATTGCTCTGCACATTCATATCGCGACCCATCAGAATAAAAATAATGCAGGTGATCAGGCTGAATATGCCCACGTTATTGATATCGACATGGTTCAATACCAGCAACTTGGATGCGGCGACGCCGGTAATGGTGATGCAGGCAATGACATAAAGCGGTAAGAACGGCGAGAGCGTATTCATAAGGCCGACCAGCAAACTGACCAGTACGGCGATCACGATAATGGAATTAAAAATAGAAACACCATCAACAGCAACCCAGGCTAATAATCCCCAATTAATACCCAGCAGTGCATTGGCAAACATTAAAAACAATGCGCTTGATTCGGCTTTTGGCGGCGGATTTTCCAGCAGCACAAACATGGTTCGTGCAAGGCCAATGTGGCAAAGAACCGTCCAGATAAACCAGGTGGTAAGCGCAATCGTATTTGTTGAACCTAGCAAAAACCAATACAGTGCCGCGGCGATAATGCAAGCAAACAACAACCCTTTACTTTCAACGGTCATAACGAGTTTGACTTGTTCTGCTAAAAGCCGGTTATCGGTTAGCTGAAAAACACGCGTGAAAATACTAATGAATAACTCCTTGCAGTTTTGCTGCATAAACGGCTTCTGAGCGGCTGGATGCATTAAAAAAGGCGAGAATTGCCTGTACGTGACCGCGCACCGTATTTTCAGCGCAACCTAGTTGCCGAGCGATGACTTTATTGCTTAATCCTTTGCACAATAAATCCAACACTTCATATTGCCGCGTGGTGAGTTGCGCCGCTGTTGCGAGAGTATCGTCGGTGTGCTTTAGGGTTTGTGATGGTTGGTTACTGTTTTTTTGCTCAAGAATTTGCTGAACAATCGCAACGATTTTTTTTGCAGTTTCGGCTTTGGTGACAAAGGCATTTGCGCCGCGCTCCATCGCGAGTTGCGCTGTAGTCGCAGAGGTATCGGATGAGAGCATGACAATTGCGGCTTGCGGCCATTCGCGTTTTAGCAGGCTGATACCATCCAGCCCATTCAAGCCGTTAAGTTCGATGTCCAATAAGATAATCGCGGGTGGTGTGAGCGTTTGTTGCAGTGCGTCGTGAATGGAATTGGCTTCAAGTACTTCAATGTTGGCCAAGTCGGCGCACAGCACCAATTGCAGACCGGAACGGAAAAGCGAGTGATCATCAACAATTAAAATCGGGTTTGGCTGCATCAACAATCACTCTGTTTTCAGATCGGGTTTGATAGTAATTAGCCAGTATATGGCCTCTTTAAAAACGCCCGGTATAGTCTGTTTGGACTATTTACCCGCGCGCCGTTTACTTGCAGCATGAGCAAGATTTAACGTCCTGCGATATCCCTTTTTCAGGTGCTTTGTTCGCGCCTGATGTCGACCGCAATTCCGTGAGTAAAGTACATACATATTCCAAAAAGTAAAAGGTATTTCCATGAGCAGTTATACACAGTACGTGTTATGTCTATTGATAGTGGTGGGGTTATCAGCCTGTGGCGGCGGCTCTAACAAACTATCACCTGCCAATTCGTCATCGGGTAAAAATTCCTCTGCATTCAGTATTGTTCCCGAAAGTATTTCATCCTCTTCGCGTGTTGCAGTGAGTTCCAGTTCAGATTTAACCGCGCCTACCAGCTCGGTTGCACCTGCATCTTCTTCCAGTGCAGATGCTTCAAGCTCCGCAACATCATCGAGCGCATCCAGCCAAAGCTCTGTTGCGCCGCTGTTTGTTATTGCAAACGGAATTGTTGTAGATGAGTTTGGCAACCCGGTTGATGCTGTAACAATATCGGTAGAGGGAACCAATATTGTTGAAACAACCGCGGCCGATGGCAGTTTTAGTCTGGATCTATCGGTACTCACGCCGGCGGTATTGCGCATTACCAAAAGTGGTTATGCGAGTACCATTCGTGCTGCAGCGGCAGCGGATGACAATGGTTTTTTTGCCAACCGGATTGTGATGCATTCTGTGGGTGCCGTACTGAATTTTGATGCGACGCTCGACAATAGTTTGCGTGTGCCAGGTTCTGTTGCACGCGTGGATTTACCCGCAGGCAGTTTGGTGAATGCCGATGGTTCTGCATTTGTCGGTACCGCGCAAGTAACGCTTACGCCGATTGACCCCAGCGTCAATATTGATTTTATGCCGGGCGTGATGGTGGATAGCGGAACTGGTACTGCGATTGAATCGATGGGGGCAATCGGTGTTGAATTTACCGATGCCAATGGCCTTCCGTTAAATCTGGGAGCAAATAAAACCGCGCAAATTCGTATTCCAGCTACACCCGCGCCGGGTGTTACACCACCGGCAACAATTCCGCTTTATCACTTGAATGAAACAACCGGCCTGTGGGAGCAAGATGGTATTGCCACATTGGAAACCGACCCCGCGACCGGCAAACAATATTACGCAGGCGAGGTCAGTCATTTTAGTTGGTGGAATGCCGACCAAATGTTTGATCGCGCCACTATCGATTATTCGCAAACAGATACATCTGCCCAATGTAATTATGATGCCTTCCCCGGCAACGCGACCTTGGTTATGCAGGGCGTGGATTTTTTAGGTCGGCAAACCTTAGCGCCTAAAACCGGTGAACCGCTTTATGCAAAAGCGCTCTCGAATGCGCGTTTGATGCTGGTCGTTGGCGATAGCGTTGTAGATGCGCTGAATATTGTGTTGCCTGCATCGGGTGCGAGTGTGCGTTTGCCGCGTTGCCTTGCAGTGCCGCAGCAAGTAACGGTATCGGGAAATGTGACGGTGACCAGCGGCGATCTTTCTGTGTATCGCGTACAAATTTCCGGTGCGAACTTCCTGACCAAAACTGTTGATATCGATACGGATGGACATTACAGCGCAAGTGTTTACGCAAACACCGGTGATATAACCGCGCGCCTTATTGGCGGTATTGCGCATCGCTATACTTCTGCTTCAAGTGCAACGGTGATGGTGACAAATAGTGATGCCGCATTTGCCGATCTCAGCATCACTGATGATCAAGTTGTTGTCAGTGGTTGTATCGACGGGTGGGATGATTATCCCTATCAAAATGCGCAATTGAATGTCTTCAAAGATGGCGCTTTGGTTGAAAGCCTTTTTGAAGTGAATAGTCAAAATGCAAGCTTTTCATTTAATGCAATTATCAATCAAACCGTTGACTTGGTGATTACACCAGCGGGCAATAATTTGCAGGAAAAAACCATTCCGATTGATGTCACTAACATTAATCTCACGTTGGATAATTGCATCGCGCTTCCAAAAGGGCCAACGGCAGTTGTGAATGTGAGTGGCAGTGGACTCACGCGTACATTTAGCGCAAGCAATTCCATTGCAGGCGATGCTGCCATCGTGAAATACGAATGGAGTTTCAGTGATGGTGCAACAGCCGAAGGCGAATCGGTCGATCACACCTTTGCTGCATTTGGCAGTTATTTTGTCAGCCTTAAAGTCACTGATGAATTAACGCAGCAGAGCAATGCAAATGCGATTCCGGTGACGGTTGTCGATAACAGCCAAACCGTCGATATAAGGCCGGCGCGAATCAGCTCTGGCAATTTACACAGCTGCGCAATAACAACGGATGCTGGTGTGAAGTGTTGGGGAAATAATCATTCGGGGCAATTGGGTAACGGCAGTTTTGATAGCGGTGTTGATTTATTCAGCGCAACGCCTATTGCCGGGCTCAGCAATATTGTTGCAGTAAGCGCAGGTGGTCATCACAGCTGTGCAATTACAACCCAAGGTGAGTTGAGTTGTTGGGGGCGGAATTTCAACGGCGAACTCGGTAATGGCGCAACTACCGATAGCAATACGCCTGTGGTGGTGATTGGCAGTAATGTTGCCGCAGTGAGTGCTGGTGAATATCACACCTGCGCGCTTATGGCGTCGGGCGGGGTTAAATGCTGGGGCAATAATAGTTCGGGGCAATTGGGTACTGGCGTTATCAATAGCAGCACCACGCCGGTTGATGTTGTCGGTTTGGATGCCGGCGTTCACTCCATCGCTGCAGGCGGTGGACATAGTTGCGCTGCAACCTCGGGTGCTGGTGTTTTATGTTGGGGCGATAACGACGGCGGCGAATTGGGTAATTCAACGACTGAAGGCAGCCGCTTGCCTGTGGCCGTGACAGGATTATCCGAGCCGATTGTTTCGCTCGCATTGGGTTACGAACACAGTTGCGCAGTAACTGATGCCGGTATTGTGAAATGTTGGGGTGCAAATGGCTTGGGGCAATTGGGCAACGGCAGCGAGACCAATTCATCTGTACCCGTCACCATCGCAAACGTCCCGGACATCCGTTTAGTTCAAGCTGGCCGCTGGCACACCTGTGCATTAAATGTTGCTGGCTACACCAGCTGCTGGGGCAGCAATACTTATAGCCAGCTCGGTGATAATTCAAGCGCATTCACTAGTGCCATTCCCGTGAGTGCGACTGTTCAAACCGATGCTGCAGAAGCCATCAGCCTCGGCTCATACAACACCTGCGCGATAGCTGCCGATGGCAATGTGCAATGTTGGGGTTGGGATCAGACCTACGAGCCAGGTGGTTAATCAAAAAACGCTATAGATATGGTTTGTCAGTTAAAGCCCCGCCACATACATGGCGGGGTTTCTATTTTTATGGCGCAAATTTTTTAGTGCAAAAAAGAGAAGGCAAAAGGAGTGTGAATTTTTCACAGATTGCCCGCTGCTTTTTTCACTGTGGGTAATCGGAGATGAAGGCACACTAACTTAATCCAGTGGTTCAAGCGGAACCGGACTGGATTAACGTTAATCATCTCTTTACCAAGAAGGATCTGATCATGAAAACTCCAAAACTTGTTGCTCATCCCCTTAGTCGCGCTGTGTTAATTGCCATTGCATGCTATAGCAGTGCAACCCTCGCTGATGATGATAGAAAAACTGAAACTCCCGTAGTGGAATCTGTTTTGCGCATTGACCCAACACTTGAGCGTCTTGCTGCGCAACAGACATCTTTGCCGGTGATTATTGTGTTTGGCGAGCAGCCGCAGCGCAAAATTGCCCGCGATCTCAGCACCAAATATGAACCTAATATCGATGCGCTGGCAGCACGCGTGCGCGGTATTTACGATAAGTATTTGCCCAAAGAAACAATGGAAGGTAAAGATAAGGAAATCGAAAAAAGTAAATTGCTAAGCCAATACGTTACTGATGCGGATAAAAAAGAAATCCGCTCCTTGAACGAACAGCGCGATAAATTGACGAGCGAGTTGCGCCATCAAATCGGGCGCGAATCTGCGGCGGCAGTGGCCGATGTGCAAAAACTTTATGTGGATCGCATTGCGCACCTGGGTGCAAAAGTGCAGGAGCGCTATGCCACTCTGAATGCGGTAAGTGCAGAAATTCCCGCATCCGCCTTAAAAGAAATCGCCAATTTGGATGGTGTAGCCGAGGTGTTTTACAACGCTCCCGGTAAAGAAGAGTTGAACACTCAAGCGCAATCATTGGGTGCTACCACCTGGTGGTCGTCTGGTTACGATGGCGGCATCTGGGATGTGGGTGTGCTTGATAGTGGTGTGATGGAAACTCACGCGGCCTTGGCAGGCCACACCATTTATTCAAACTACGCACCCAATGGCGAGCATGGCACTGGCGTCGCTTGTATGTACGCCAGTAAAAATGCGACTCATAAGGGGCTGGCGTTTGGTTTGGACTCGATCCTGATTGAGAATGCCGGTGATGTGGCAACCTCTATGGCTGGTGCAGATTGGATGCTGCGCTCAGCGGGCGATGATCCTGAGGTGATTAACTACTCATGGGGTAATAACCCCGCCACAGATATCGACTGGCATCCTTTCTCCCGTTTTGTTGACGGTGTGGTATTTGACTATTACACCAACTGGGCAAAATCAGCCGGTAATGCGGGCTTTGGCACCAACACCATGACTGTTCCTGCCAACAACTACAACGGGCTGACCGTGGCCAATATGTGGGATAAAAACACAGTGACACGTACTGATGACGTGATCACTGCGTCCAGTAGCCGTGGCCCAACTGTAGGTGGCCGCAAAAAACCCGACCTGACCGCACCGGGCACAGGCACAATGACCTGCAATGCGAGTGGCGGTTATGGCGAGATGGGCGGCACCAGTTCCGCAGCACCTAAAGTAGGCGCAGCAACCTTATTGCTAACCGATGCTGGCGTTAGCGATCCGCGTACCATCAAAGCAATCCTGATTAACTCTGCCGATTCATGGGAAGACAGCGATACCGCGTCCACTGCAGATGATGGTGCGAAAGTCGGCAAAGAGTGGAACAAAACCTATGGTTGGGGCTATATGGATTTGTCGCACGCGCACTTCCATCGCAATGACTATTTCGCCAGTAGCGTAAAACCAAAAGGCGTGGCAGGTAACTACAAACTCTACAAAGGCCACATGTTCAATGGCGAGAAAGCGACATTGGTATGGGAGCGCGAGGTGGCTTACAACAACGCGGCTACGCCCACCAGTTACCGCAACCTGTCGGATTTGGATTTGAAACTCTACGCTGAACCCACCAATGCGCTGCTGGATTCTGACACCACCGTTAAAGACAATGTGCATCAGGTAGCGGCGAAAGCGAGCCAGGGCACTGTGGTAAAAGTCTATGCCTATAGCACCTCGTTCGATGGCGCCAGCAGTGAACCTTTCTCGCTGGCAACAGAAGAAAATTTTGTCGCAGCAAAAGGCCCGGCGTTTACCAATACCATCACTGCACCGGCGACTACTTATCGCAATTTCAACTTCACTTATTCCGTCGCGGTAAAAAATACCGGTGATTTGGATGCACATAACGTTAATGTGAAAATTAATTTACCTACGGGATTCACATTGGTATCCGGTGCTGTAACCCAAAATGCTGGCACCATTGCCGATGGCGTAACCAAAACCATCAGCTGGACTGTGAAGGCGCCAAACCTTGTCACCACGGCGAATATCAGCACTTCCACCACCAGTAGTTCTTATGGTGAAAGTTTTAGCGGGTCTGCAACAAAAGCTATCGCCGTCCGCAATTTGGTAATTGTCTCTCCATAATCCACGTTGTGTGTTAATCCCGCCCGCCCCGTAAAGGGAGCGGGCTTTTTTTATTGTGGGTTAACACGGGAATATCGCTCATCGCAGAAGAGCGGTTTTTCGAAGGGCGTTTGGATTGTGTGCACGCGATAAAGTTTAAGATTTTTTATTTCTATCTATTTTTTTTAATAGATTCAATTCCCGCAATTATGGCGCACCAATCTTTTTGGCGGTTTTAGAAGGTTTTTTTGCCGGAAGCTTTTTGGTACTGAATGAACTTATAAAGCGTTTTTATATTGTTGTTTTTGTTCTGTTTTTAACGCGAATTGAAATTTTTTGCGCGGGTTTTAAATTTTAAATGCCAGCTTTTGTTGTTTGCGGGTGAGGATTTTTTATGCCATTGAGGTTCGATCGAAAGTCATATTGCGCTGCTATAGTTCTTTGCAGTTTTTAGTTGTTATTCGATTCGATATGGAAACGTAAGTGATGCCGAGCGAGTGTGTGGTCGCTAACGATGGCTTCTGGGCACTTACTTACGAACGTTGCAAGAGTACGGCCATCGCTTTCCCGGTTTCGCCAAAGCGGTTGAGGGCGTCGAGGAAGGCGAGGGTGGTTACCACATTTATCGCGTCAAGGAGGCGGCGGAATAAATCCGCCGGGTAAAGATGTCACATATCCCCGCCAGTGTTCCCCGAATTCCGATCCCCTTCCACAAACTACTCAAGGTTGTCGCGCTGGTCGATGACAACTTCAGCCACTCACCTGATCGCAACTTTGATAGCAGCATTTATGGCAATGCCGAACAAGCCCGCGCGCTGTTTGAGCGGATCCGCGCCGAGGGTTACGAGGTAGAAATCAGCAGCAACTACGAGCGTCATATCGCCGAAGATGCCTCGGTGGGTGCCTATATCATCATGATTGATGGGGAGCGGCTGGAGGCGGCGCGCAAAGTAGGGCAGGAGGTGCGCCGCATCGGTTTTAAGACACCGCTTTGGGCGCTGGCGGATTCGCACAAAATTTCTGATTTAGCGGTGCTGAGTGGCTTGGGTGAAGTGGATGGCTATATCTACCTCGGCCAACAGAGCCCCGGCTTCTATGCCAATCAAATTGTCGCCAGCATTGTCAGTTATGGCGCCAGCCTGCTACCGCCGTTCTTTGGCGGGATCATGGCCTACGATGCCGAGGCCAATGTGTCCTTCGCGTGCCCCGGGCATCAAGGCGGGCAGTTCTATCGCAAGTCGCCCGCCGGGCAATTGTTCTACAAACATTTTGGCGAACAGATTTTCCGCGATGACCTGTGTAATGCCGATGTCGCGCTGGGCGATCTGCTGATCCATGTGGGCCCCGCCGTTGAGGCACAGCAACACGCGGCGGAAGTGTTTGGCGCCGACCGCACCTACTTTGTATTGAATGGCACATCCACCTCCAACAAGGTGGTGGCGCAATCGGTCTTGCACCGGGGCGATTTAGTGCTGTTTGACCGCAACAACCACAAGTCCCTGCATCAGGGCGCGTTGGTGCAGGCGGGGGCGACGCCCATCTTCCTGCCCACGGCGCGCAATTCCTTCGGCATGATTGGCGCGGTCGATTGGGATGCCTGGGATGAAAACTATCTGCGCGAGCAAATCCGCACCAATCCGCTGGTGACCGATAAGGAGCTGTACAAGAAGGAGCGCCCCTTTCGCCTCGCCTGTATCCAGCTCGCCACTTATGACGGTACGGTTTACAACGTGCGCAAGGTGATGGAGAAAATCGGCCACCTGTGCGATTACGTGTTATGGGATGAAGCCTGGATCGGCTACAACGCTTTCCATCCGCTGTTTAAGGATCACAGCCCCATGCGGCTGGAAAATCTTTCACCCGATATGGCCGGGCTGTTTTCTACCCAGTCGGTACACAAGCAGGGCGCCGGTTTTTCGCAGGCCTCGCAAATCCATAAGCGCGATGAACACATCAAGGGGCAGAAGCGTTTTATCGAACATAAGCGCTTTAACGAAGCCTTCATGATGCACGCCTCCACCTCGCCCTTTTATCCGCTGTTTGCCTCGCTCGATGTCAACGCCAAGGTGCACGAGGGCAAAGCCGGGGAGATGCTCTGGGACGGTTGCATTGAACTAGGCATTGAAACGCGCAAGAAGCTGCGCGAGTTCTGCCATCACTACGCCGCCACCGGCGCCAATCCCGAAGAAGCCTGGTTCTTCGACCCCTTTGTGCCAGATGTGGTGAATATCAAAGACTCGCCCTTTATTCAGGATGTCACCGGCGTGGCTTGGGAGTCCCTGCCCACAGACGTGCTTAAACGCGAACAGCAGTGTTGGAGCTTTGACCCCAGCAGCAAATGGCACGGCTATGAAAACTATGCCGAAGGCTATGCGATGGTGGACCCCAATAAACTGATGCTGCTCACCCCGGGTATCGACCGCAAGACCGGTGAATACCTCGACTTCGGTGTGCCCGCCACGGTGCTGGCTAACTACCTGCGCGAGCAGCGCATAGTGCCGGAGAAGTGCGACCTCAACAGCATCCTGTTCCTGATGACCCCCGCCGAGGACGAAAGCAAGCTCAATACCCTGATCGCCAAGTTGGTCAAATTCAAAAGCCTGTGGGACCGCGATGCGCCGCTCGATGAAGTGCTGCCCACACTTTATGCGCAGAACCGCGAGCGTTATTCCGGCTACACGCTGCGCCAGATTTGCAACGAAATGCATCACTTTTACCGCGAAGCCAAGGTGAAGGAACTGCAGAAAAAATGTTTCCGCGCGAGCTGTTTCCCGACCCAGGCAATGTCACCGAAAGAGGCCTACGAGGCGCTGGTGGCGAACAACGTCGATTACATCCGGCTGGCGGAGATTGCCGGCCGCGTCTCGGCCACCCTCGCCCTGATTTATCCGCCCGGTATCGGCGTGGTGGTGCAGGGCGAGCGCTGGGATGAGCAATCGCGCCCATTACTCGACTACTTCCTCACCTTTGAAGAGTCGTTCAATCGTTTTCCCGGTTTTAACTATGAAGTGCAAGGGGTTTATCAAGAGCAGGTTGAAGGACGTATTAAGTTTTATACCTACGCGGTTAAAAATTAAACCCCGCCATGCGGGCTAGAAAAGGAGATGGGTTATGCAAGAACCAAAAAAGATGAGCCTCGTCCAGCTGACCTTTATTGTGGCGGTCAACATGATGGGCTCCGGCATCATCATGTTGCCGACCAATATGGCGCAAGTGGGTGCAATCTCGCTGCTGTCGTGGCTGGTTACCGCAGTAGGTTCCATGGCGATCGCCTATGGGTTTGCCCAAGCCGGCATCTTCAACCAGCGCGCCGGTGGTATGGCGGCTTACGCTGAAGATGCCTATGGCAAATCTGGCTATTTCCAGGTGTTTTTGTTGTATTTCCTGTCGCTGGCAATCGCCAATGTGGCTATTGCGATCTCTGCTGTGGGTTATTTGTCCTCCTTCTTCCCGCAAATGTCGGTGACCCCGGTCGCCACCTGCTTAAGCGTAATCGCGTTGTTGTGGTTGACGACCATCGCCAACTTTGGGGGGCCGAGTGTGACCGGTAAGATCGGCTCGGTCACGGTGTGGGGCGTGATTATTCCGGTCGCCGGTATTTCGATCATCGGTTGGTTCTGGTTTAGCACCGAGACTTTTGCGGCAGCCTGGAACCCTAAAAACCTTAGTCTGGCAGATGGAATGAGCTCAAGTATCGCCCTGACGTTATGGGCATTTTTGGGGATGGAATCGGCAGCGCAGAACTCGAATGCGGTCGAAAACCCCAAACGCAATGTGCCCCTCGCATGTATGTTTGGCACCTTGGGGGCGGCTGTGGTGTATGTGCTCTCGACTACGGTGATCCAGGGAATTGTGCCCAATGCCGAACTGGCGAAATCAACCGGGCCATTTGCGCTGGTCTACGCGCAAATGTTTAACCCGACGGTTGGCAACATCATCATGGCGCTCGCCGTGTTGGCTTGCCTCGGTTCACTGCTGGGCTGGCAGTTCACGGTCGCCCAAACCGGTAAGGCGGCGGCGGAAGATCGGATGTTTCCAGCCATATTCACCAAAGTGAATAAAATGGGGGCGCCCGTCGTCGGCATGATCATCTTGGGGGTGGTGCAAACGGTGATGGCACTGTCGACCATCTCTCCCTCGCTCAGCGAGCAGTTCAGCGCGCTCGTCAATCTGGCGGTCGTGACTAACGTCATTCCCTACATAGTCGCCTTGTCATCGCTGATCATCATGATGAAGTCGGCCAACGTGCCCAGTTCCGTGTATACGCGCAATGTGTTCATCCTTCTGGTCGCGCTGGCCTACAGCATTTATGCGATCTATGCCTCAGGTAAGGAAGCGGTAATGGGCGGTACCCTGGTGCTTACCATCGCCTATGTGATTTGGGGATTCCTCGCTCCCAAGTTTCCGTCGCCATCGCCATCGCCATCGCCAACGCCATCGCCTGCTGTGCGCAGCTCGAACGTTTGATGCGGCAATCGCAATCCACTGAAAGGAGAAGAATTATGCAAATGAAACCATCTGTTACTGCGATTGGCTTAATTGTCGGATTGGTGATGGCAGCTGCATTGCCCGCAGCGGCAAACACGCTTGAACGCATCAAGGAATCCGGCCAGATCAACCTTGGGTACAGCGTAGACGCCCGCCCTTTTAGCTATAGCGAGGGTAGTGGTGGGCCGGAAGGCTATGGAATCGATTTGTGCAAGACGGTGGCGGAGAACGCAAAACAGCAACTCAAATTGGGGCAACTCAAACTGAATTGGGTGCGTGTTTCCAAAACCGATTACCTGAATAAGGTGAAGGATGGGAGCGTCGACTTGCTCTGTATCCCTATCAACCAAACGCTGGAGCGCCGAACCGAAGTGTCATTCTCGATCCCGGTTTTCCCCGGCGGAATCCGCGCGGTTATGCGTAAAGATGCCGCGCTGGCACTGCGTGAAGCACTGAGCGAGACCGCCGCACCGCGCGCCTTGTGGCGTGGCTCTCCGGCAGCGAAGGTGTTAAGCAAAAAGAACTTCGGGGTAGTAGGGGGCTCCCTTAGTGAAACCTGGGTAGAGAACGAAGTCCACCGCTTCCAGATTCACTCCAAAACCATTCCTGTTGCCGACTATCACGAGGGCATCAAGCAACTGCTGGACCGCAAACTCGATGTCTTCTTTGGTGATCGCGCGATAGTGCTGGGGGCGATGGATGCGGCAGCCAGCCAGGAGCTGGTCGTGCTGGATAACCTGCTCACCTTCGAGCCTTATGAGTTGGCCATGGCGCGGGGCGATGACGATTTCCGCCTGGTGGTGGATCGCACCCTCAGCGACATTTACCGCGCACCCGGTTTCGATGAAGAGTTCTTTAAATGGTTTGGTGAATACGACGAAAAAACCAGCCTCTTTTTCCAATGGATTACGGTGCGCCCCTAGCACCGGTTAGCCGCTGCGGCATGGCAGCGGCTCCACGATAAATCATTAAGGAGTAAGCAAGATGATCGAACGCAGTATCAAACGCATGAGTGCCCGCGCCCTGATTGTCGATGATGAGCTGCGCGATGCTTCGGCAGAAGGCCGTGCTGCACGCGCGCTGGTGGATGAGTTGAAAGGGCGGCAGATTGAGGTGGTGGAATCGACATCGGTTGAAGATGGCATGGCAGTGGTGACGTCGGATGCCGCGATCCATGTGATCCTGCTCGACTGGGATTTGCGCGACGATAAAGGCCACGGCCAAGCGCGCAACTTTATTGAATTTATTCGCAAGCGCAACGACAAGATCCCGATCTTCCTGATGGCCGAGCGCGATGCGGTGGCATCGATTCCATTGGAAGTCATGGAGCTGGTGGACGAATTTATCTGGACGTTGGAAGACACGGCGGTGTTTGTGGGCGGGCGCGTCGCCGCAGCGATCCGCCGCTATCTGGACGTGCTCTTACCGCCACTGGCCGCCGCCATGTGGAAATTCAATCGCGACGCGGAATATTCCTGGCACACCCCCGGCCATCAGGGCGGGCTGGCGTTTATGAAGTCGCCGATCGGGCGGATCTTCTTCGATTTCTACGGCGAAAACATGCTGCGCACCGATCTCTCGATCAGCGTCGGCAGCCTCGGCTCGCTGCTCGATCACAGCGGCCCTATGGGTGAGCACGAGCGCTATGCGGCGCGCGTGTTTGGCGCTGACCGCAGCTACAGCGTGACTAACGGCACCTCCATGTCCAACCGCGTGATATTTATGGCGGCAGTAGCGCGCGACCAGATCGCCCTATGCGACCGCAACTGCCACAAATCCATCGAGCACAGTTTGGTGATGACGGGCGCTATACCTACTTACTTGGTGCCACTGCGCAACCGCTACGGCATTATCGGCCCCATCCCGCCGGCGCGCCTGACCAAAGACGCGATCAAGGCGGCGACCAAGGCTAATCCGCTGGTGACCAAGGATGTAGATATGCGCGCGGTGCATTCGATCGTGACCAACTCCACCTACGACGGTCTCTGTTACAACGCGCGGCGCGTGGAGGAACTGCTCGACCCGAGTGTGGATCGCATCCACTTTGACGAAGCCTGGTACGCCTACGCCCGTTTCAATCCGATTTATCGCGGCCGCCACGCTATGCGCGATGAGCCGCGCAAGCCCGATGCTCCGACCATTTTCGCCACTCATTCGACGCATAAGTTGCTGGCCGCGCTGTCGCAGGCCTCGCTGTTGCATATCCGCGATGGCCGCAGCCCCATCCCGCACACGCGCTTTAACGAATCCTACATGATGCAGGCCTCCACCTCGCCGCTCTATCCGATCATCGTTTCCAACGATGTCACAGCGGCGATGATGGATGGCCCTGGCGGCCTGACGCTGACGACCGAGTCGATTCAGGAGGCTGTCTCCTTCCGCCAGACCATGGGGCGTGTGCACCGCGAATTTGGCGACAAGAAAGAGTGGTTCTTTAAAACCTGGAATGCGGAAACCATCAAAGGGAAGGGCGGTAAAAAAGTGCGCTTTGAGGAGGCATCGCCCGAGCAGTTGGCGACCGATCCGGAGTGCTGGGTCTTGCATCCGGGTGAGAGCTGGCACGGGTTCACTGATCTGGAAGATGATTACTGCATGCTCGACCCGATCAAAGTCTCGGTGCTGACGCCCGGTGTCGCCGATAAGGGCGGGCTGGAAAAAAGCGGTATTCCGGCCACCTTGGTCACCGCTTACCTGCATTACCGCGGCGTGGAGGTGGAGAAAACCACGGACTTTTCCATCCTGTTCCTCTTCTCCATCGGTATCACCAAGGGCAAGTGGGGCACGCTGCTCAATGCGCTGCTCGAATTCAAACGCGATTACGACAAAAACGCTCCGCTGGAGCAGGCGTTGCCGGGTCTGGTGGCGGATTATCCGGATACTTACCGCAGCCTTGGATTGCGCGACTTGGCCGACCAGATGTTTGCCCAACTGCGCGACTCCAAACAGACTCATTGGTTGGCGGAGGCCTTCTCAACCCTGCCGACACCGATTATCAGCCCCAATGCGGCCTACCAATATCTGGTGCGCGACGAGATCGAGCATGTGCCGCTCAACAAGCTGGCCGACCGCGTGCTCGCCACCAGCGTGGTGCCCTATCCACCGGGGATTCCCATGCTGATGCCGGGTGAATCTACCGGGCCTGACGATGGCCCTTACCTGGGCTACTTGCGTGCGCTGCATGAATGGGATCAACGCTTCCCCGGCTTTGGCCACGACACCCACGGGGTCGAGGTGCGCGATGGCGTTTACTACTTGCAGTGTTTGAAAAAGGGGCAGAAAACGAAAAGTAAGTGAAAGAGGGGCGAGGGATGAACGTCAATTGGCTGCGCCGAATGAGGTCATCCCTGCGCGCTAAATAGTCGAACTTTGATCTGGTAAGGAGTCACGAGATGCAGATGCCCCCCTTGTTTCGCCGGTTGTGCAACGGCCGGAAATCCCCCATCGCCGCTTGTTTGTTGGTACTTGCTGCGAGCGCTCAGGCAGAGGACAAACCCTGGTCACCACCGGGCTTTCCATCGGAAATCGATTGGACCTTTAATTTCGATGCCTCGATTGGCGCGTTCGGTTTTGCCGATTCGCTCTATAACGAGCCAAAGCCGGATGACATCTCCGGTGACCTCACCGACGACTGGGCTGAGGGCGCCATCAAACCCAGCTTTGGGGGTGTCTACACCACCGATAATTCATCCCAAATTTACGGCAAATTCAGTGTGGTGGGCGAGCGCACCTATGGTAATTCCCCGCCACTGGTGGGGGGGGATGCGTCCTCCTTCAAAGAGGAAGATCTCTACCTCGGCTGGCGTTCCGGCACCAGTATCGGCGGGAAAGAGAATGTGCTCGACCTGAGCGTCGGGCGCACCCAGTACCAGATTGGTCATGGCATGCTGGTCTATGACGGCGCCTCGGAAGGCGGCAGCTACGGCGGCTTTTGGACCAATGCGCGCAAGGCATTCCAGCTCGCGGCTATCGGCCGTTATAGCCCCGGCAATAATAAGTTTGAGGTGTTTTACCTCGATAAGGATGAATTGCCGGAGAGCGACAGCGATACCAAGCTCTCGGGCATTAACTACGAATATGCGATAGGCGAAGACACTACACTCGGTGCAACTTATTTGGCCGTTACTGCCGACCCGGCAGATGCGCTTTTGCGCGATGGCATGGATGTATACAACCTGCGCGCGTTTACCGCGCCATTTCCAAGCTTGAAGGCGCTTTCATTCGAACTGGAATACGCCAAGGAGGAGAATGATGAAATCCTCGAGTCCACCGCCTGGAATGCGTTGGTTGGCTATCAGTTTGCATCTTCATGGTCACCCAAGCTGTCATATCGCTACGCCTTCTTTGAAGGGGATGATCCGGAGACAGCCATCAATGAAGGTTTCGATGGCTTGCTGACGGGCTTCGACGACTGGGGTACCTGGTGGCAAGGGGAAATTGCCGGTGAATACCTGCTCTCCAATTCCAACCTGATCTCCCATCAAGTCCGTCTGCATGTCGCTCCTACTGAGTCGCTTTCCACCGGATTGATCTACTACAACTTCCTCTTGGATCACCCTGCATCGTTCGGGCAGAACGTGACCTCCGACAAGCTGGCCAACGAGTTGGACTGGTATGCCGACTGGTCGATCAACAGTAACTTCACGCTCAGCCTGGTGCTGGCCATCGCGGATCCGAATGAAGCCATGAAACAAGCGAATGACCGCACCGATACCTTCACCTACGGCATGGTGTATCTGGCGTACAGTTTTTAGGGATGGAGCCTCTGCTAAGGACAGTGTTTTGATTTAAGGACAGAGTCAGCTGCCGGGAGCCAGGGAGGGTAACTCGGCAGCAATATCCGCGCTGATCAGGCGGGTGCGCGCTTTGGTGCTCAGGTATTGCAAACTGGAGAATGCATCATTGGCGAGCCAGCTGACTGAAGGATCAGCATCCTGCGCCCACTTTTCCAACATCTGAATATGGCTCTCGTTACCGGTGGCGCGTAGTGCGAGCAGTGCATCCAGTTTTACGCTCGTATCCGCATCATCCAGCAAAGGCACAACGACATTGGCGGCTCCGGCATAGTGGGTTTTGGCCAGCAATTGCAGCGCCCTGCGCCGCTCGGCGGGATTTTCGCTGCGCAGCTCATCCTGAATTTCACCGACGTAAGCATCCAGCAACTGGTTGTCGCCGCGCAGCGACCGCACCTGTGCAATCACCCGTTTCAAATCTGCATCAGTTTGGTTGTGGTAAAGCGCAACCAATTCCTGATTGCTTAAGGCATCCACATTTTCCGCGAGATCGGCAATCACTTTGCAGGCGATAGGGATCGTCTGGGGGTTGGAATGCTCCGCAATAAAGTCGCGCAACTTTTCGCCCAGCGTGCGCGGGTCGCCGATAAACCGCGTGCTCAAATCCTTGCGTATTTGTTCTATGTCGACGGCCTGGTTCGTGGGTTCTTGGGCGGGCAATCCTGCTGCCGTTTCAGTCGCAACCGATTCGGTTTGTGCAGGCGGGTTGAACATTAGCGTGGATACCACAAAACCTGCGGTGGCTCCAACGCAGGCGGCTAGCAGGAGATGTTTGCGCGAGTAGCGGGGGATAGTCATGGCGGGCTTTGGACTTCCTATGGCGTTCAATTCAGGGCGCGGCTATGACCGGCAACTCGGCAACGATATCAGCGCTGGCCAATTGCGTGCGCGCTTTATCGCTCAAGTTTTGCAGGCTGTTGACGACATCGTTGGCGAGCCAACTCACGGCGGGGTCGGGGTCATGCAACAGCGCTTCTACCGCTCGCACATGGCTTTGGTTGCCAGTGGCGCGCAGGGCTAAAAGTGCATCCAGTTTTACATTGGTATTTTCATCTTGCAGCAGCGGCGTAATCGCACTGGCGGCGCCGACGTAGCGGGTTTTTGCCAACTCGACCAGCGCCTGCTGGCGCAGCTGCGGATTATCGCTGGCCAAATTGGTTTGGCTTCTGGCAATTTGTTTTTCGAGCAGTCGATTATCGCCGCGCGTTGACATGACTTGCGCCACGACCCGCTGCAACTCCGGATTACTCTGCTGTTGGTAGAGCGACTCCAATTCATAGTCGGGCAGTATTTCGCGGTTGTCGGCCATATCAAACACACTTTTGCTGACGAGGGCGATATTTTCTCTACCGGAATCACTCGCCAAAAGTGCGCCCGCTTTTTCGGAAAACGAACGCGGATCGCGATCGGAATGAGTGCCTAAATCTCTCAATAATTGTTGGTTGTCCGGCGTTGCCAGGTTGCTTGTTGATTCATTGTCTGCAGCGATAGGCTGCGTTTTTTTTGCTGCGACTGTGCGCTGGTTGCTAATCGGTTGTTGATCCTGTTGTTGCCTTGCAGTTGCAAATGCACCGGCGGAAAAAAAGCGCGCATCGGCTAGCTCTTGTTCTTTTTGGCTAAGTAATAATTCCAAATCCAGAATGTGGTTTTCCAACGAGCTGATGTGTAGCTGTTGGGCGGCATCATCGTTAAAAAAATAGTGTGCGCCAGTGGCGAATGCGGCTCCGATAAACGCAGGCACGAGGAAATTTTTTCTAAAACCGGTGTTGAAGTTCATCAATTATCACCCGTATTTTTTTATTGTATTAAAGCGATTTGATCGACATGTTGATCGATAAAAAGAGACAGAAAATTCTGTCTCTTTTTATTGCATCTTCTCACTAAGAAACGGCGTTGGGTTAGAGGTTGCCGTAGCCGATAGCGCCGTTGCAGTGCATCCACTCGCTCATGCCGTTACCGCCACCACAAGCACCGCTTTGGTAAACGCCGGTGTTGTAGCTTTGCGCTTCAGATTGACGCACGCTGCCGTTAACGCTGATGTAATCCACTTGCACATCGCGGCTACCCGAATCATTGGTGTACTCGACCAAACTGCCGCCAGACAGTGAAGTGGTCGCGGTGTAATTGGTCATGGTGGTCGTCAGAGTCCAGGTTTGCACAACAGTGTTGTTTACTTTCAAGCTGATGCTTTCACCACCGGCAGCACCGCGAGCGCGCACCACGATAGTTTTGCTACCGCCACCGGCAGATGAAGAGCTGCCGCCAGATGAACTGCTGGAACCGCCGCCGCTGCCACTACCTGAAGCAACGGTGATGTCTGAACTACCGGTACTTTGATAACCCTCGGTCGCCATGACTTGATAATCGTGAGTACCCAAATTTAAACCTTTGCTCGCCCAGAAGTTTGCGTGGTTAGCAAAGGTGATTGTGCCGGAAATATTGCCGAACCCTTTCTTTGGATTACGCACGCTGAAGTATTGATAGAACGTTTGGGTGCCATCGATGGATGGTTGTTGAACGCGCTGGCAGCGGCGCACGTTATAGGTTGCACCATCGCTGGTGAAGCTGCCGTAGTCGGTACCACCAGAACAGCTGGCCGGGTTGTATGAACCATAGCTTTCAATAATGTAGTACTCGATCAGCGGATTGCGGGTCCAACCGTAAAATGCCAAATAGGAGTTTTGGCTGCTGCTGACGCCGTAGTTACCCGAGTAGTTCAATACGCGTGAGCTGCTGCCCGGGTTCCAGCCTTTACCGCCCACCCAATTATTGGTGTTGCTGGTCCACTGTGAGGTGTAGCGTCCGCCGGACTGCAAAGTCATGGATGCGCTGCCTGAGTCTTTCCAAAAGGTGTAGTAAAACCCGTTGTTGGTGCCGGTTGAATTTGAAGAAAGCGTTTGTGCACTTACTGCTGTTGCACACAGAGCTGCTACACCGAAAACGGTGGCCAGTACTTTTTTTCCAGTTACTTTCATTATTAGACTCTCGTGATATTGCCACTCAACCAATACCGCCTATAGAGGGGGAGGGACTGTTGAAGGTTGATCCTATCTATTGCAGACAGGTGTCATCGAGCACCAAACAGGCTTGCTGTTATTGTTAAAACCACCCGGCACTCGACGTATACTTGTATACATTTTGATTTTCTTACTGTCAAACAAACCATAAGCATATAGTCAAATAAACCATATATTGGTTTTATATAGCGGGGAGATATTACTTTTGGTAGCGAATACTTCTCATTAGCAGGCGGTTCGGTAGCGGATTGGTAACCGGTAGCATTTATCGCCAGCGGCTAGCAGCATACTTGCGCCCATAAAAAAGGGCGGATAATCCGCCCTTTTCCCTATCAAAAACTAACAGGATTTAGTTACATACTTGTCCGCCGCCGCCGGTACCCTGGCTATTGCAAGTTGCAGTAGTGATACAGCTACGGTTGTTTTCCCAGCCCCAACCGCTCGCGGTATTGGTGCAGGTTGGATAGAGCGTGCCCCACCAGTTACATTGGCAGTTGCTGCCGCCGGTACTGCCACCTGAACTGCTAGCGACGCTACTACTGCTTCTGCTGCTAGTGGTTGCTGTGCTGCTATTGCCTCCGGTTGAACCACCAGTTGGCGCAACTGCACGACCGGTGCTCGGGTCAATGCGGCCCGCGCACAAGCCCTTCGCGCGCAAGTTGGCCGCAATCTGTGGAATCGCCGCATTGGTATTGTTGTAGCTGGCATCATGCATCAGGATCACCTGTCCGTTTTGCAATTGGCCGGCAGCGCTGGCGATCGCCGCCGCACTGGCACCATCCCAGTCTTTTGAATCCACATCCCAAGTGATTACACGCAAACCAGCCGCTTGTGCCGCTTGGTTAATCGTTGAGTTAGTTTCGCCATAAGGTGGACGGAACAAGGTTGGTTTAGGTGCGCCCGCATTTTGAATGGCTTGATTGGTGCGGTTCAGTTCATCGGCTACCTGGGCTTGCGTCCAGCTGGTCATGTGCTGATGGGTATAGCTGTGGTTTTGGATCACACCGACACTCAGCAATTGCGAGATCAGGCTGCTGTTAGACGCAACATAATTGCCTTGTACAAACCAGGTTACCGGCGTCAGGTTGTTTTGCTTAAGCAGATTGATCAGTGTGGTGCTGTTGCTACCAGGGCCGTCATCGAAAGTGATGCCGACATAACCGGAACAGTTAGTGCCACCACCGCCGGTGCTGCCACCTGAGCTGCTGCTGGTGCCAGTATTGCCGCCGCCAGTGCTGCCACCGGAACAGTTGCCGCTGAAACAGTCGTAGGTGTAGCCAAATCCAATCACACCGTTACAGTGCATCTGTTCGGAGTTGCCGCCACCACCACAAGAGCCGTTGGCATACAGGGCAGTGTTGTAGTCCATATCTTCCGCTTGGCGGGTTTCGCCATTTACGCGGATGTAATCCACAACCACGTCGCGACCGCTGGCGTCGTTATGGTATTGCACCTGGATATCGCCCGATGCAGTGCCGGTATAGCTCAAGTCCTGGAAGCTGGTAGTCAGGTTCCAGCTGGCAACCGTCGCACCGCCTACTCGGAGGTTGATGTGCTCGCCGCCAGCAACGCCACGTGCGCGTACTACTACGCCGCTGCCACCAGTCCCGCCACCATTGTTTGCTGAGCTGGTAGTGCCACTGCTGCTGGTCGGTGTGCTGCTGGTGCCGCCACCGCCACCACCAGAGCCTTCGCTGACGGTGATATCCGAGCTACCAGTACTTTGATAACCCTCGGTCGCCATTACCTGATAGTTATGGGCGCCCAGGCTCAAGCCTTTGCTTGCCCAGAACGCAGCGTGGTTAGCAAAGGTGATGGTGCCGGAAATTTGGCCGAAGCCTTTTTTCGGGTTGCGCACACTGAAATATTGATAAAAGGTTTGAGTGCCGTCGATAGACGGTTGTTGCACCCGCTGGCAGCGACGCACGTTGTAGGTAGCGCCATCGCTTTGGAAGCTGCCGTAATCAGTGCCGCCTGAGCAGGAGGCGGGGTTGTAAGAACCGTAGCTTTCGATCACGTAATATTCGATCAGCGGGCTGCGAGTCCAGCCATAGAGCGCCAGATAGGAGTTCTGGCTCGCAGTGACGCCGTAGTTACCGGAGTAGCTAATGGTGCGGGTGCTGTTGCCGGGGTTCCAGCCTTTGCCGCCCACCCAGTTGTTGGTGCCATTGGTCCATTGTGAGGTGTAGCGACCACCTGCACCCAATGTCATAGATGCGTTACCGGAATCCTTCCAGAAGGTGTAATAAAAACCGTTGTTAGTGCCGGTTGAGTTGGATGTAAGGGTTTGTGCGCTGGTTGCTGCCCCATACAGGGCTGCAGCGCAAGTGAGTGCCGATATAGCACCTTTGCCGAGTGTTGTTAGTTTCATTATTGATCTCCGAATTGCCTCTAACCAATACCACCTATAGAGGAGGAGGCTTGTAGGAAGGCTTATCCTGCTCGTTGCGAACAGGCGTTCTTTCGGGCGCCATACTGCCTTGTTGTTATTGTATACATTGGTGCGGTGATTCCGAAGTGCACTTGTATACAATCGAAGGTAATTATTGTCAAATAAACTATATGCATATTGTCGATGTAACCATAAACATAAATGATCTTTAAAAACCGGTTGTTTTTTTAGGTGACGCAAGTGAATTCCCGGCATCAATTGCCGACAAGATTTTTGTCGAGTGAATTGGCATGCAAATAATGCAGATTGCACTGCAAAAATTCCCGCGACTTCACCAAGTACATTTATTGGCCGGTGCTATAGTTTTGCCAAGGTAGGTTGGATGGCGGTTTGCCAGGGTGTTTGCATGGATCTTTGCAAAGCAACAATCAACGCACATCGATCGACTAGGCTGCCTAGTTTATCGTGGTTGGCGAATGGGCGTCGCTTGGGAAATATTTTGGGCGGCGCATTCATATATTCGCTGAGTGCGCTGCTCGCGCAAGCCGACACCCTTGTGGGTGCCAACCTGCAAAAGCGCGTCAATGCCGCGCTCGGCGTGATGAGTTTCGCGTTGACTCCCGATGTCACGACTGGCTCGCTATCTTTGAGCAATGCGCCGACCAGCAATCCGGATTTCAACATGACCACACTCGGCGGTGGTGCAACCATGAGCCAGAGCTTTCCTGTTTATCTGGAGGGTACCGCTGGTTACAGCCGGTACGATCCTACGTTTATCGCCACCGACGGTAAAACCGAACGCTCCATCCCCACCAAATGGAACAATCTCTCCTTAACCGGCGGCATCGGCTGGGATTTTCCTGTCATTCCTGATTTGAAATTTCGGCCGATCTTTAATTTTTCGCTGGGTCGGGTAGCAAGTGATATCAAAGTGGCTACATCGGCCATCGAATACAAAAAAGAAGAGGAGATTGCATTCCTGGATGACGGCAATCTGGATGCTTATGGCTTGGGCGGCTCGCTGGTGCTGGATTATGAACGTTATAGAACTGCCAATGAAATCGACGTTGAGCTGCGCTACACCAATATCCAATTGCAGAGCTACGGCGATACCTCGGCTGCGGTCGAGGGCAGTGCTGATTCTCAGATCCTGAGTTTTTGGTCGCGCTGGCGCGCACCGACGCGGTTTACCTTGCTGGATCGCCCTTTCCGCTATGTGCTTGAAGCGGCGCGCACGGAATATCTTGGCGATATGCGCGGTGCACTCGGATTTGATGCACTCAATTCACTCGGGGCGGGTATCGAGCTGGATTCCAGTAAATACGACATCATTGTCACCCGTACCCGTGTGGTTTTGCGCTACCAATTCGGGGAACACGTGGAAGGTACATCAGTCGGAATTGCGGTTAGTTTTTAATAGCGGCGGAAAATATGGTGGGCCCAGCTGGACTTGAACCAGCGACCTGCCGATTATGAGTCGGATGCTCTAACCAACTGAGCTATAGGCCCCAAGAGGAGATTTGCGGACTGCCTTGCGGCAGGGAGGCGCATTATAGAGGCAAGTTTTGCATGTGGCTATAGTTGGTAACTTATTGTGTTTGTTAAAAAATAAAACCCGCGCAAGGCGGGTTTTATTTTTTATCTGGCAATTGAATAATTAATAAGCGGATTATTAATCATCAAGGAAGCTGCGCAAGTGATCGGAGCGCGACGGGTGACGCAACTTGCGTAAAGCCTTGGCTTCAATTTGACGGATACGCTCGCGCGTTACATCAAATTGTTTGCCCACTTCTTCCAGTGTATGGTCAGTATGCATATCGATACCGAAACGCATACGCAGTACTTTCGCTTCGCGTGCAGTGAGGCCGGCAAGTACTTCGCGTGTGGCTTCCATCAGGCCTTCCATTGTCGCTGACTCCACCGGAGAAATAATGGTGGTGTCTTCGATAAAATCGCCCAGATGCGAATCTTCATCGTCGCCAATTGGCGTTTCCATGGAGATAGGTTCTTTAGCAATTTTCAGCACTTTGCGCACTTTATCTTCCGGCATTTCCATGCGCTCACCCAATTCTTCAGGTGTAGGCTCGCGCCCCATTTCCTGCAGCATTTGGCGTGATACACGGTTGAGTTTGTTGATGGTCTCAATCATGTGCACTGGAATACGAATGGTGCGCGCCTGGTCAGCGATAGAGCGGGTAATCGCTTGGCGAATCCACCAAGTAGCGTAGGTAGAGAATTTGTAACCGCGACGGTATTCAAATTTATCCACCGCTTTCATCAAACCGATGTTGCCTTCCTGAATCAAATCGAGGAACTGCAAGCCGCGGTTGGTGTATTTTTTCGCGATAGAAATAACCAGACGCAGGTTGGCCTCAACCATTTCTTTTTTCGCACGACGTGCGCGCGCTTCACCAATCGACATACGACGGTTGATGTCTTTGATGCTTGCAAGGCTTAAGCCGCTTTCAGTTTCGATCTGTGCCAGTTGTTGCTGCGCTGTTTGCACATCAGGTAAAACACGTTCGAGTTTGTCTGCGTTCTCAACTTTGCCTTTCAATAATTCAGGCAACCAGGCATCGTTAGTTTCATTGCCGGGGAATTCTTTAATGAACGTTTTGCGCTGCATCTGAGCTCTGCGGGTACACAGATCCATGATGTGGCGCTCTTGCTTGCGCACGTGGTCGAGCATATCGCGCGCTTTGGTGTAAATTGGATCAAATTGACGAGTTGGCAGTTTGAAAAACTTGAACAGATCGCCGAGTGCGGACAGTTCTTTTTCGGCTTGCTTGCTGCCATAACCGTGTTTAGCAAGAATCTTGTTGGTCTTGTCCTGTTGCTTTTGCAGCTCTTCAAAACGCACGCGCGCCTCTTCCGGATCTACACCGGAAACGGCTTCTTCTTCCTCGTCACTGCTGCCTTCTTCTTCCTCGTCATCAGCGCCGGGTTTTGCACCGGCTGCGGCGGCAACGGGAATTTCTTCTACTTCTTCAGCAAGGGTTGCAGGAATATCTTCAACCGGGTCGAGCCAGCCGATAATCACATCGGCAAGACGGCGCTCTTCTTTGGCGACCAGGGCGTATTCATCAAGCACCTGTTGTACCGCGCCAGGCCAGTAGGCGACGGCGTGCATAAGTTCACGCACACCCTCTTCTATGCGTTTGGCGATAACAATTTCGCCTTCGCGGGTGAGTAGCTCTACGGTGCCCATTTCGCGCATATACATGCGCACCGGGTCGGTGGTGCGACCGGTTTCGGTTTCTACCGCAACCAGCGCAGCAGCGGCTTCAGCGGCGGCGATTTCATCCGCTGCAGAATCGCCATCGGTCATTAACAGGGTGTCGGCGTCGGGGGCTGTTTCATAGACGCGGATACCCATGTCGTTGATCATCTGGATGATGTCTTCGACCTGATCCGGATCAGAGATGTCCTCCGGCAGGTGATCGTTTACCTCGGCATAGGTCAGGTACCCCTGTTCCTTACCGCGGGCGATCAGTTCTTTAATACGGGACTGTTGCTGTTGGACGTCTTCAGACATTCGAAACCCTATTTAAAACCTGATGAGTGAAATGCAAAGCCCGAAATTATACTCCACTTGCTTGGGTGGATTCTAGGCAGATGCTTGGTGATGCCACATTCTTCGGTGAGTTATGGCTAGATTGGGCTTTTTTTGATCAGTACAAGTGTTTATTGCTGCAATTTTGCCGCTAATGCGGCGCGTACCAGTTGGTCGCGTTCTTCTTTGGTGAGTTGAGTTAAGTCGGCATTTTTCAATTTTGCCAAGGATTCTGCCGTTTTTTTCTGTTTTTGTTGTTGGCGCAGTTTTTCCATTGCATCGCCAAAGGCGGTTTGGGTGTCGTAATCCGCCTTGGCAGGTTTGTCCTGCCGGCTTTGGGTAAGGGCATTGGTGGCTTGCAATAAGTCATGCCCGGCAACCGCAGCCAGTCGCTCAGTATCCGCGGTGCCGTAAATGCCGCGCCAATAGCCAATCAAATGCGAGAGGTTGTAATGCGGCCGCTCATGCAGCACTTTGAGCAGGCGCCCGAGCATCAGACAGTCGAGATCGGTGTCATCGCTCAGCCACTCCTCATGATTAGATTCGAGGCTCGCCAGTGTTGGATAAGTCAGCAGCAGGGCCAGCGCCTTGCGTACCGGCGGCATCAAATATTTACCCGCTACACGTGCCTGCAATTCTGGCTGGTGGGCTTTATTGATGGCTTGGCGGTGGGTTCGTGGCTCGTCGTAAAACTCGTGGTAGTCCGCCGGGGGTACTTCTTGGGGGAAGTTGTCGTAATCTTCGTAGGCCGCCATGGGCGGATGATCCCATTCCGGTTCGGTTTTTTTCGGTAGCGCGACTGTCGGAATGGTCTCTTCTTGTGGTGCGGGAGCCGATGGGGCGGCAAAGAGCGGCTGCATCTCGCCTTTACTTTGTTGCTCTTGTATCAGCTCCTGCAAAATGTTGCGGTTGAGTCCGGTGCGTGTTGCCAGGCTCTCAAACATCAATTCGCGAAATACCCCCTTGGGTAGGCGCTCCAATAATGGCGCCGCGCGCTTGCTGAAAGTAGCTCGGCCTTCCATGGTGCGGATGTTCAAACCTTCTGCGACTGCGTCAAATAAATAATCTTCAAAAGGCACAGCCAGCTCGATCATGCGCTCGAATTTATCCGGGCCGATTTGGCGCACCAAGGTATCCGGGTCTTCGCCTTCTGGCAGGAATAGAAATTTCACGGTGCGACCATCGGTCATGGTGTCGAGCGAAGCTTCCAGTGCGCGCTGGGCGGCACTGCGCCCCGCCTTGTCGCCGTCAAAGCAAAACACGACTTCGTTGGTGTATTTAAAGGCGCGATCAAGATGGTCGGGGCCGCAGGCGGTGCCAAGGGTGGCAACGCCGTAGCGGATGCCAAATTGTGCCAGGCTCACCACGTCCATATAGCCTTCAACTACCAGCAGGCGCGGCAGTTCACGGTAGGCGAGACGCGCCTCAAAGAGTCCGTAAAGCTCCTGGCCTTTGTGGAATACCGGGGTTTCGGGCGAGTTGAGGTATTTGGGTTTGTCGTCACCCAGTACCCGCCCACCAAAGCCGATGACGCGCCCGCGGGTATCGCGGATGGGGAACATGATGCGATGGCGAAAGCGGTCGTAAAGTTTCTTTTCCTGCTCCTGATGAATCAGCATGCCCCCTTCGATCAGCAAATGCTTGTCTTCATCATTGGCAGCCAAGGTTTTGAGCAGGTTGTCCCAGCCGGGTGGGGCGAAGCCAACGCCATAAGCTTTGGCTGTTTTGCCATCCAATCCGCGATTTTTTAAGTAATTGACGGCGAGGTGTTTGCTTGGGTGATGGCGTAGTTGCTGTTGGTAGAAGCTATCGGCTTTTTCCAGGAGGGTGTAAATGCTGCGTTTTTCCTGCTCGCGTCTTTCCTGTGCTTCGGTCTGTACTTCGCGCGGAACTTCCAGCCCTGTTATACGGGCGAGGGATTCGACTGCCTCGGGAAAGCTGAGGCGCTCATAATCCATCACAAAGCCAAGCGCATTGCCGCTCGCACCGCAGCCAAAGCAGTAATAAAACTGCTTTTCCGGGCTGACAGTGAAGGAGGGGGTTTTCTCGTCGTGGAAGGGGCAGCAGGCGCTGTAGTTCTTGCCAGTTTTCCGCAGCTTAACGCGACTATCGACCACATCGACTATGTCGAGGCGGTCGAGCATGTCGTCGATAAAGCTTTGGGGGATAAGTCCGGCCATGACGTTCGCCTGAAGGGATGGCTAGAAACTAGTAGTTGGCGACTAGTTGCTCAACTTGGCTTTAAGCAGCTTGCTCACATCACCCATATCGGCGCGGCCCTGCACTTGCGGCTTGATCAGTGCCATGGCTTTGCCCATGTCGCGCGCTTCGGTCACACCGGCGTCGGACAAGGCTTTCATCACAATAGTGTCAAGTTCGGCAGCGGTAAGTGCAGCCGGAAGGAAAGCCTGGATCTCAGTGATTTCGTAAGCTTCTTGCTCGGCGAGTTCAGGGCGATTGGCGTTGCGATACTGCTGTTCGGAATCGCGGCGCTGCTTCACCATTTTGTCGAGCACAGCTAAAGCGCGGGCGTCATCAACTTCAATGCGCTCGTCTACTTCGATTTTTTTGAATTCAGACATCACAAGACGCAAAACCGCGACGCGCTCTTTTTCTTTCGCGCGCATCGCGGTCTTTAAGGCATCATTTATGCGGTCTTTTAGCGTTGGTTGACTCATGAATCACCGGTTATTGAGTAAACAATTTGGGTACAGGAGTGGAACGCACAACTCGTTAATTGACAGATGCAAACAGGATAACGAGCGGAACCGGTCAAACTAACTTATCTGGCTGCCAGCATTATTTGGCAGCAAGTAACTTAGTACAGACGGGTAAACTTTTTAGATTCGCGTTGTACCTTTTTAGCATGGCGCTTAACAGCGGCAGCGGCATCACGCTTACGGATAGTGGTTGGCTTCTCGTAGCATTCACGAGCGCGAACATCGGCCAAAATGCCTGCTTTTTCACAAGCGCGCTTGAAACGACGCAGAGCTACGTCAAATGGTTCGTTTTCTTTAAGTTTTACTGAAGGCATGCTGTTACCTTTAAAAAGAGAGCTAATAAATGATGTCTTGAGGATAGGTACCCATGCGCAAGCACGGTGAAGTATCCGAGGGGTGCGGATTCTATACACTTCTTATGGCAGCCGCAACCTTGGGCATATGATGGTGCTGGGTTTTCAAGGAGCCAGCCTTTATCATAGCCGCCCTATGTTGGTTATCGCCTCCTCTATATAGAGGGGCTAGAGGTTGGGTTATGCGTGTACTGGGGTTGGAAACATCCTGTGATGAGACAGGGGTGGCGGTTTACGACAGTGAGCGCGGCTTGCTGGCACATACTCTTTATACCCAGATAGCACTTCACGCAGAATATGGTGGCGTAGTGCCGGAACTGGCCTCGCGCGATCATGTGCGTAAATTGTTGCCCTTGATTAATGAGGTGATGGCGGCAAGTGGCTCTACAGCAGAAGATATTGATGCCATCGCCTATACCTCTGGTCCGGGTTTGATTGGTGCTTTGATGGTGGGTGCTTCTATGGGGCGCTCACTGGCCTACGCCTGGAATGTCCCCGCTATAGGGGTCCATCATATGGAAGGGCATTTGCTCGCACCTATGCTGGAAGATAATCCCCCCGAGTTTCCGTTTGTTGCCTTGCTGGTGTCGGGTGGTCATACGCAGCTGGTGAAAGTTGATGCAATTGGCGTATATGAATTGCTGGGCGAATCAATTGACGATGCGGCAGGGGAGGCCTTTGATAAAGCGGCCAAAATGCTCGATCTGGATTATCCCGGCGGCCCGCAAATCGCCAAGCTTGCTGAGCTGGGTAATGAAGGGCGATTTAAATTCCCGCGTCCGATGGTGGATCGTCCCGGTTTGGATTTTAGTTTTAGCGGTTTAAAAACGGCGACACTCACTACTGTCAACGCCAACAAACAATCCAATGGTTTGCCGGACGACCAAACCTGTGCCGACATCGCCAACGCATTTCAAGCTGCTGTTGTGGATACCTTGGTTATTAAATGCAAGCGCGCGCTTGAGCAAACGGGAATGAAGACGCTGGTTATTGCTGGTGGTGTTTCTGCCAACAAAAAACTGCGCGCCGATTTGGATGCGAACCTTGCGAAAATCGGGGCAAAAGTATTTTACGCCCGTCATGAATTTTGTACCGACAACGGCGCCATGATCGCCTATGCCGGCTGTCAGCGGTTGCTTGCAGGCCAACATGAAGGCCTCGCTATTAATGTGAAGGCACGCTGGCCACTCAATACACTCTCTTCTCTTTAAAAGACAATTTTATGGATATTGTTTACATCCGCGATCTACGCATCGACACGATTATTGGCATCTACGACTGGGAGCGCGAGGTGCGCCAGACAGTGAGTATCGATCTGGAAATGGCGAGCGATATTCGCAAGGCAGCCGCAACAGACGATATCCAATATGCGTTGAATTACAAGGCAGTGTCCAAGCGTTTGATCGCCTACGTGGAAAATCGCAATGCACTGCTTGTTGAAACGCTCGCCGAAGAAATTGCGCAAATGATTCGCACGGAATTTGATGTGCCCTGGTTGCGTTTGCGTTTGAGTAAGCCTGGTGCGATTCGCGGTGCGCGTGATGTAGGATTAATTATCGAGCGCGGCGCAAGGCCGGGAGTGCTGCCAGAATGACGGCAATTTATTTAAGCCTGGGCAGCAATGTCGAGCGCCACAAAAATATTACAGCGGCGCTGGATGCCTTGGCGGTATTGTTGGGCGAATTGCAAATTTCCTCGGTATACGAAAGCAAATCCGTTGGATTTGATGGCAGTAATTTTTTTAATTTGGTGGTGGGAGCGGAAACGAATTTATCCATTGCTGAATTGTCGGAAACATTAAAGCGTATCGAGGATGACAATGGGCGCAAACGCAGCGGACCAAAATTCAGCCCGCGTACGCTGGATATCGATATCCTAACCTATGGTGATTTTGTCGGTGTTGATGCTGGTGTTGAGTTGCCGCGCGCCGAAATTACTAAAAATGCGTTTGTGCTTTTGCCTTTGGCTGAAATAGCGCCACAGGTTCTACATCCGCAATTACAAAAAAGTTATCGCGAGTTATGGGCCGGCTACGACCAGACTTCACAGTCTCTCTGGTCGATTGATTTTGAATGGCAAGGTAAAACCATTTCCATGAAGTGAACTGCTTGGTTTAAAGCCACTTCTTAAACGCAATCACTCCAAAACCTGCGGCAATCACTAGCATTGCCCCCAGTGTATAAAAATAACCATAGGGTTCATGCAGCTCTGGCATATTGTCGAAGTTCATTCCATAAATGCCGGCGATAAAGGTCAGGGGGACAAAAATTGCGGTAATGACGGTGAGCACACGCATGGTGTTGTTTAGCTGGTGCGAGCTAATCGATAAATAGCCGTTAATTAAATCCCCACAAATTTCATAGTACATAGTACACAGGCCATGCAATCGTTCGCATCGTTCAAATAAATCTTGCAGGCCATGTTCTATATCGCCGTCCTCATCAATCAGACGCTGCGGTATGTCTTTTAATAAATTGGTGACCAATTTTTCGTGGTAGCTGAAAATGCGCTTGAGTTTGCGCAGACGAGACTGATAACTGATGAGTTCGCGCATGACTTCATCGTTGGGTTTTTCTTGCATGGCATCTTCCAGCTCATTAAGCGAAGGTTCAAATGCCAGGATGGCTTCCAAATAGCGGCCAATAGAAAAGCGCATGATGCGCGAGGCGAGCAAGCCGGGGCTAACCAGTAAATTTTCTTGTTGTGCATTTTCCCAGTAATGAGTAATGCCCATTGAATGACGTGGATGACAGCTGATCAAGCAGCGGTCACCGGCAAAGAGTGCAATCGTCATCTGCTGGATTGTGAGGTCTTTGTTGAACTCGGTAATACCGCGATAGAGGATTAGCGTGTAATTATCAAAGGTTTCGGTTTTGGGTGGATGGCGAAAACGCTGCACATCCTCAACTGCTAAGGGATGGCAGTGCATGGAAAGTAAAAAATCTTTTTCTGCTTTGGGATCTTCGCCAACCAGATCAATCCAGATAAAACCATTTTGTTCTGCGCGCCAGCGTGCGACCAATTCATCGCTACCGGTAATCCACTCTCCCGCTGTGGTGAGTAATTGCGTTCTTATCATGTGTTATTGCTACCTTGCGCTAATTGGTAATTGATCGTCCGCCATCGACGTTCAGTATTTGACCGGTGATATAAGGTGCATCATTGGTTAAAAATAAAATACTGCGTGCAATGTCCTGCTCGCGACCGCGTTGCTGCAGGGGGATTTTGGAAAGCAGTTTTACTTTGTTTTCATCGGACAATTTATCTTCGGGTTTTTTATGCGCGTCATCCGGCCAGAGAATAGCACCGGGTGCAATACCGTTGACGCGCACCGAGGGTGCAAGCTCCTGTGCCAATGTTTTGGTTAGCATCACATTGCCTGCTTTGGCGATAGAGTACACACTGTGTTTTAACAGTGGACGATCGGCATAAATATCGGCGATGTTAATGATGCTGCCATGATGTTCACTGAGATGTTTAGCGAGCGACTGGGCGAGAAAAAATGGTGCCTTGAGATTGGAATTGATAAGTTGATTCCAATCCGCTTCGCTAGTGTCGCCGATGGGGGTTGGATAAAAACTGGATGCGTTGTTAACCAGTAAGTCGATTCGCTGCCAGTGTTGGTGTGTTTGCTCTGCCAGTTGAGAGATCGCGGTCAAATTATTAAGGTCCGCCGCAATACCTATGGCGGAATTGGGTCTGCCTTCATTGAGTTCATCGACCAACTCTTGCGCTGCACTTTTTGATTGGTGATAGTGAATAACGAGATTAAAATTTGCCTTGTGCAGCTGCCGCGCAATCTCGGCGCCTATGCGCCTTGCAGCACCGGTTACCAGAGCTACTTTAGTGGCATTGGTGGATGTCGCTGTGGAAATAGTCGTGGGCATATGCCTACCTCTGCATTACTTATAGATGAGCTTTTCTGCAGTCCACCTATAAGTCACGCTTGTGGTGTTGGTTTGATGTTTTTTAATTGAAACAGATTTTGCAACCGCTGGCGATTAACTTCATCGCCAAAGGCTTTGCCCGTAATGCCCTGTGCTTGAATTGCAGTCATATCGACGGCTTGCGCAGCCGTCAATGCATGGCGGAAATAGTCTGCTTGCGGATATTCGCGTTCTTCAAAACCGGTACGGCCGCGGGCATCAGCTTCGCAACACAATAAAAATTGCTCAAATCGCTCTGGTCGACGAAAAGCATCATTTGCTTGCAATACTTTTAATACCGTAGCGGGTTTTAATTCCAGTGCGCGATGACAGTGGGTATGCCATTGCGCCACCATCAATGCTAAATCTTTATATTCTTTTGGCGCTGCGATGCGCTCGCACAATGTTTTGACCAGCGGCAGGCTGCGGTCTTCATGGGCGATATGACGTGGCCATTCATCTTCAGGTGTTTTTGCTTTGCCGAGGTCGTGCAGGAGTGTGGCAAAGCGCACGCAAGTGCTTGGCGATAATTTTACGGCCTGTTGCAAGCACATCAGCGTATGAACACCTGTATCAATCTCCGGATGGTGTGTGGCAGTTTGGGGAACACCAAAGAGTGCATCGATTTCAGGAAACAAGCGTGCGAGAGCATGGCATGAACGCAGCACTTCAATAAAAATTTCCGGATTGGGTTCACCCAGTGCGCGTTCAGTTTCTTTCCATACCCGCTCGGCGACCAAATGATCCACTTCGCCATTGGCAACCATCGTTTGCATCAGCGCAATAGTTTCATCAGCTACTTTAAAACCCAGAGCGTGATAGCGCGCAGCAAACCGGGCGATACGTAAAATGCGCACCGGATCTTCGGCAAATGCCGGTGATACGTGGCGCAATAATCTGGTGTTGAGATCCTTTTGGCCGTTGTAAGGATCGATAATGTTACCTTGCTCATCTTCTGCCATAGCATTAATGGTGAGGTCGCGGCGGATAAGGTCATCTTCCAGCGTCACTTCTTCGCCACAATAAAAGCTGAATCCGCCGTAACCTTTTCCGGTTTTGCGTTCAGTGCGGGCGAGTGCGTATTCCTCTTTGGTTTGTGGATGGAGAAATACCGGGAAATCTTTACCTACGGGGACAAAACCCTGTGCTTGCATTTGTGCGGGGCTGCTACCTACTACTACCCAATCGTGTTCGGTAACGATGCGGCCCAATAATTTATCGCGGACGGCGCCGCCAACCAGATATGTTTTCATTTCGTGTGGTCATTGCTATTTGTTATTAAAAACAGGGCTCGAGTATAGGGTAATTAATTGAATAAAAAAAATGCAAAAATGACTTGTGGCTGAATCGAATTTAAATTAACCTCGCTTCAGTTTTTCAAAACCTTATAACCTTAGATCAATTAATTATGTATCAAATGAATTCCATTAAGCACGCCGCCGCACTACGACCAATTTTTTGGTGCGTGGTCATGGCGCGTTGCTTGGCGGAATTTGTTGATTAGTTGAATAATCGTTATAAACAAAGGCCGCAGCATAAAAACTGCGGCCTTTTGTTTTATTGGGGTTTCAGTTTTTTGCTTTCAGTTTGCTGGATTTTTACTGGCAGTTTGCTGATTGTTTGCTGCGGTCATTCTCTTGTCGGTTGCTCATTGGGCAATAAGGAGTTATGCCGTGGCTGTGTTATTTGCGTATTTTTCTGTCGTGCTAATTTGGGCTACGACCCCGCTCGCTATCCAGTGGAGTAGTGATAGTCTCAGTTTTATGCTGGCCGTTGTGTCACGCATGTCGATTGCATTGGCAATTGCACTTCTTGTGCATGGGTTGCTGCAAAAATCCCTTTGTACTTATTGGCAGAATGCGCGCATTTATTTTGCGGCATCGATTGGTATTTTCCCCAATATGCCGGTTGTCTATTGGGGCGCGCAATTTATTCCTTCCGGTTTGGTGGCGGTGATTTTTGCGCTTTCACCTTTTGCGACCGGCCTGATGACTTTACTGTTGCTGAAACAAAATCCTTTTACAGTAAAACGCGTATTAGCGTTGCTACTGGCACTCGTTGGGTTGGTGATTATTTTCTATCATCAAATGCAATTTGATATGCGCTCCATTTATGGTATCGGCGCGATTTTATTGTCTTGCTTGCTGTTTAGTTTAAGTAGTGTGTGGGTGAAAAAATTAACCCTGCAACAGGCAGTGACCATTGATGCTTTTCACCAGGCGACCGGCGCACTCATTTTTGCAGTGCCGGGATTGTTGCTGGTCTGGTGGTTCGCGGATGGTGCTGTGCCGCAGCAGGTGTCAACCAAATCGGCGGGTGCGATTGTCTATCTGGCGATTATGGGGTCGCTGGTCGGGGCGGCTTTATTTTTTTATGTCCTGCAACGTATGTCAGCAAGTGCGGTATCGCTCATTACCTTGATGACGCCGGTATTGGCGATTGTGCTCGGCAAGCAATTGGCAGATGAAGGATTGTCGGCGCAAACATTATGGGGGGTGATGACGGTTCTGCTGGCGCTGCTGTTATACCTGCCTTGGTCGATACGCGCGGTTGTCGCATCGATAAACGCGTGGCTGCTGCGCAAGTTGACCGAGCCGCCAGCGCACGAAGGGGCGACAAGCGCGCAGCAGGAGCTGCAAAAAATTAAAGAGTACGTGATTCGGTTTAAGTGAGTTGTTTTGGTGCGCGCCTGCTCGGCGCGCTTGGTTTTTGTGCACCATATTCGTGCTGTCGCTAGTTTCATTTTGTGTATTCAATCTTGTATTCAACTCATAAGTTTTTGATTTTATTTGTAAAAATAAAATTGGCGTAGTACCTGCAATATTGCGGTCAAGCTAGTGTGAATTATCAATAGCTGCCTCAAAAACTAACTAGTAAAGACCATTAAATAGAGGAAGAACTCATGAAGATGAAACAAAAATTGATCGCTGGTGCTGTTGCTCTGTCTGCTATGGCTGGCTTTTCTGTTCCAGCTGCTTATGCAGAAGTGTCAGCATCCGTTGGCGTAGCGAACATGTACTACTGGCGTGGTTATGATTTGGGTGGCGGCGCAGCGCTTTCTGCTGACGTGAACTACAGTGCAGCAGGCTTCACTGTGGGTGCTTGGACTTCTTCAGGTGATGAGGCTTGGGGTACTGAATATGACCTGTATGCGGGTTATTCTATCGATCTGGGCGGCGTGACTTTAGGTGCTGGTTATATCAGCTATAACTACGCTGATATGGACGTTGGTCCTGGTGACTTCGCTGAAGTTTATGCCAGCATTGGTTTCGGCCCATTCAAATACACCTATATGGATAACGTTGCTAACGCAGAAGAAATCGGCGTTGGTTACGACGATTACAACTACATGACTGCAGAACTGAACTTCGAAAAGTTTGGCATCAAATACGGTCTGCATGAAGATGACGCATCTCACTTGGATTTGACCTACAAGTACAACGACAAGTTGAGCTTTACTGTCGGTCAAATGATTGATGATGCCGATGGCGGTGATGTTGAATCAGATGCTAAGTTCATCGTCTCTTTGTCTTTGCCAATCGAATAAGTTTTGGCTCGCTAAAACTGTTCCCTCAAAGGCAAGCTTCGGCTTGCCTTTTTGCTTTCTGGACTTCCATCCCGCTACTGGCTTATTTTGCTTCACACCTTATTTAAATAATAATTATATGATTTAATAAAAGATTCTTCCGCAGCCGTTATACTGCCGCCTGAACCTGCTTCAATGCGCGCAATGGCTACATTTTTAAAAGGAATCTCGCATGTCTCGCTCTCCCATTCTTGTTACAGGTGGTGCCGGCTTCATCGGCAGCCATGTCTGTGTGGAACTTATCAATAGCGGCTATTTGCCGGTAGTGGTCGATAACCTTTGTAACAGCAGCGCCGAATCGCTCAAGCGTGTGACACAAATTACCGGTGTGGAACCCGTGTTTTACGAGGTGGATATCAATGACAAAGACGCTATGCGCAAGGTGTTTGCCGCGCATGCGTTTACCGCCGTGATGCACTTTGCGGGCTTGAAGGCCGTGGGCGAATCCAACCAGATCCCGATGAAATACTATCGCTATAACGTGGCGGGCACTTTATCGCTCACCGAAGTGATGGAAGAGTTCAAGGTATGGAAATTGATTTTCAGCTCATCAGCTACTGTCTATGGCGATCCGGTTTCGGTGCCTATCGATGAAAGCTTTGCGACTTCAGCTACGAACCCTTACGGCCGCAGCAAGTTGATCGTGGAAGAAATCCTGACCGATATCGCCAAGGCGCCGGGCAGCCAGTGGAATATCTCCCTGTTGCGCTATTTTAATCCGGTCGGTGCGCACGAAAGCGGCTTGATAGGCGAAGATCCTGCAGGAATCCCCAATAATTTGCTGCCTTATGTAGCACAGGTGGCGATTGGCAAGCTGAAAGAATTGAGCGTCTTTGGCGATGACTACGAAACCATCGACGGCACTGGTGTGCGCGATTACATCCATGTCGTGGACTTGGCGCATGGCCATGTAGCGGCACTGAAAGGTTTGGATCAAGTGGGCATCGGTTGCCGCGCTTACAATCTTGGCACCGGTAGCGGTTACTCGGTATTGCAGATGATTAAAGCGTTCGAAGTGGCCAGTGGCCGCGCTGTGCCGTACAAAATTGTGCCGCGCCGTGCAGGTGATATAGCCAGTTGCTATGCCGATCCGGTGAAGGCAAAAGCGGAGCTGGGTTGGACCGCCAAGTATGATCTGGAGCGTATGATGCAGGACGCATGGCGTTGGCAGTCGCAGAACCCTAATGGTTATGGCGCCTGAGTGATCGTTTGATTCAGCGAACACCAATAGAACCCGCTCTAACCCAGCGGGTTTTTTTATGGGCGCTTGCCAGACAGGCGAGGTGGAATCGATTGCGCACACAACACTCTTGTGACCGGTTGTGCACAAATCCCTCTCACTTTTAGCACAGCAAGTGATATGTCCCAGCTTCAAGTGGTTTTCCAAAAGTGAGAAGAGAAAAAAGCGCTGATGGCCGATGCTGGCCGATGTGTTAGCCCAGAGGCACACAACCATAAGTCCAATAACAATTGTGGCGCGTCACCTTCTGCCGTTCGGGTGGCGCACTTAACGGGTCAATACCATCAGCAATTCCTTTATCCGGTCACGCCATTCGCTAACCAATAAGATCTCGCCAGAGGCATGAGTGGAGCTGCGCCAGAAGGGAAACCCTGGAGACAATTATGCAAACCATCAACCTGAGCCGGGTCTTGTTCCTGCTCTGCTCACTGTTCATAAGTCACACACTTTTTGCGCAAACCAACCTTGCTTTGAATAAAACCGCTAACGCCAGCACGTCGCTCACTCCAGCGGCAAATGCTGTCGATGGTAATGGCGGCACCCGTTGGGAATCGGCCCATGGTATGGACCCCTCCTGGTTCAGTGTGGATCTGGGTACCAGTTACAGCCTTGCTTCCGTCGCGATCGACTGGGAAGCGGCCAATGCAGCGAGCTATGAAGTGCAGGGGTCTCTTAATGGCAGCACCTGGACCACAATCGCCAGCCGTACTGGCGGCACTTTCGGCACCCGTACCGATACGGTCGCGGCGAGCGGCACTTATCGCTATGTGCGTATTTATTGCACCCAACGCAGTACCGGCAACAATTGGGGTTACTCCATTTGGGAGTTAAAGGTTTATGGGGCCGTACCGGCGAGCAGTGCCTCCAGCGCCCCGGCCAACCTCAACCTGGCGATGGGGGCAACGGCTGCGGCCAGCTCCCAAATACAGCCAGCTGCACTGGCGATTGATAATAATGCCGGCAGCCGTTGGGAGTCGGCGGTCGGGGTTGATCCCTCCTGGATCAGCCTGGATTTCGGGTCCAGTAAAACCCTGGGTTCAGTGGTGATCGATTGGGAGGCTGCCAATGCCGGGGCTTATCAGATACAGGGCTCCAACGACAATGGGAGCTGGACAACACTGGCGACCCGCACCGGCGGCACTTTTGGCAACCGCACCGATACAGTCGCGGTGAGTGGCTCCTATCGCTACCTGCGTGTCTACGGCACGGCGCGCAGTTCCGGCAACCAATGGGGTTATTCGATTTTCGAGCTGAAGGTCTATGGGGCGGGCGGTACTCCGGCGAGCAGTTCGCCAAGCAGTGTGGCTCCCAGTAGTGCTGCGCCCAGCAGTACTCCGGCATCCAGTCGGGCTTCTTCTTCCGCGCCTTCCTCTGCACCTTCCTCTGCACTTTCCTCTGCACCGGTGGCGATATCGTCCAGCAGTGTAGCGACCAGCATTCCCGCTAATGTGAATTACAAACCACTGTTCCCGACCCAGTTCTCGCAAGAAGTATCGCGCAACTGGCGCATCGAGCCGGACGGCACCATCGTCACCTTTGGTAGTGGCCGCGCGCGTTCACGCCACGAAGCGGAAAGTATTTTCTATACCTTTCCGTCGTTCTATCACGAGCACCGCACCTTCAAATTTGAAGTGCATGACCACACGCCCAAAGGTGAATCGCGCGTAGAGATTTTCTACGAGCCCGAGTACGCCAACTTCAACGATATTGGCTGCCGCAAAAGTTTGTTTAACCCTTACCGCTCTTACTTCGGCGATAACGGCGGCTTCACCCGTATCGCGACTGCCGATCCGGCAACCGGAAAAGGCGAGCGCTGGCGCTGTGTGGGCACCCGTTTTGTACCGGGTGAGCGCGAAGGCCAAACCACCTTGCGTACCGGCGAGTTCTACGATTTTGAATTCCAACAATGGCTCGGCTTTACCGATACTGACCCTAAAGTCAGCGCCCAGCGCGTGTACTACACCGATACCTTCCGCATCAAATTGGGTAGCCCTGGTTTGTACATCGTTAACAACGATGAGTTGAACGCGAAACTGTCTGCCGGTGGCGCCGCTACTGCACCGCCAGTGCGCGCATTTAAAGGTATCGCGCAGGAAAACGTGATCAGCACCTCGGGCGTGTTGGTGGATTCCAGTGGCCAAGGCTATATGCCAATTCGCTCGCCGCAAGGTATCGCCAAGGGCTATCAAAAACCGTCTTACCTGATTACTAACCCAGCCAATAATGCGACTGTTACCTATCGCGAAGGCACCCAGATTTTTACTGATCCAGTACTGGAATATGCACCGACTGCCGCCAGCCCATTTGTGGTGGATCGCCACGAATATCTGTGGACCTCATTCTTCCGTGAGGCGCTGAACACCCGCTGGGAAACCCACAATGGCTTCCTCAATGGCCGCCGCATTTTCCATACGGATTTTGTGAACGGTAAACATTTTGAGGCGGGTAACCCGGACTTCACCGAGCTGGCGAATCTCTCTACCGGTTTGACGATCAATAATTCCTGCGTGGGCTGCCACGTAAATAATGGTCGCGGTACCGCGCCAGTTGCTGGCCAGCTGCCCAACACCATGGCGGTGAAAGTCAGTTCCGGCAGCACCGATGCGCAGGGCAATGCCTTGCCGCACGCTTACTTCGGTAAAGTGTTGCAACCGCAATCGCGCAACAGCGGAGTACCAGCAGAAGCGACTACCAGCCTGACGTACAGCACCATCAACGGCACCTTTAACGATGGCACTGCCTATCAATTGCAGTCGCCCACTTATTCGGTGCAAGTGTTGGATCAAGCGGGCGGCGCGGTGAATTTCTTCTCGCCGCGCATGGCGCAAACATTGTTGGTTTAGGTTTGTTGGAAGCGGTACCTGAAGCGACTTTGTTGCAACGTCATGATCCAAATGACAGCAATGGCGATGGAATCTCTGGCCGTGCAGTGCAGGTGACTGATGCAAAAACCGGCGACCAACGCATCGGCCGCTTTGGTTGGAAAGCGAATATCGCCACTCTTGAACAATTCACTGCGGATGCATTGCATGAAGATATTGGTGTAAGCACCAGCATGTTCCAGGGGCCAGCCTGTGGCGCTAACCAAACAGCGTGCCGCAATGCAGGGCCAGCAGGTGTTGAGCTGAATGATGCGCGTGTGAATCTTGTGACTGTGTATATGCAGGCACTGGGTGCTCCGGCCCGTCGCCCTGAAACCGTAAACAACGCCGATGTGATTCGTGGTGAGCAAGTGTTTGCCAATCTGGGTTGCGGCGGTTGCCACACTCCAAGTATGACCACCGACTACGGCCATCCATTGGCGGAATTGCGCGGTCAAACGATCAAGCCATACACCGACTTGTTAGTGCACGATATGGGCGCTGCCTTGGCTGATAACCTGACTGGCAATGCCGCGTTGAATCGCGAATGGCGCACACCGGCATTGTGGGGCTTGGGCTTGGCTGAAGCCGTGAACGGTCACAGCCGTTTGTTACACGATGGTCGCGCACGCAACATTAATGAAGCGATCTTGTGGCACGGCGGCGAAGCAACTGCCAGCCAGGCTGCATACAAAGCGGCAACTGCAGCGCAACGGAATGATTTGATCAAGTTCCTCGAATCGCTGTAATGTCGTAAGCGATTCGCCGCAATAAAAAACTCCCGTCAGGCAACTGGCGGGAGTTTTGTTTTCCCATCTGTCGTCGCGCCAAAGTGGCACGTATCTATTTCATTCTTTTTTCAATGTGGGACGATTCTCGTACCGATCAATGTAAGTATCGCCTCATCCCGAGCAAGTGACTCGGGAATATGACGCTAATAATAATCAGCCGAGGCTCAAATGAAACTCTCTCTACCTTTGATCTCCTGCGCCAGCGTGGTGTGCTTAGCGCTCACTGCCTGCGGGGGCGATTCATCAGATAACCAAACCAGTAGTTCCAGTGCAATTGCCCAAAGCAGCAGTTCCGCTGCGCTAAGTTCTGCTGCCAGTTCTGTGGTACCAAGCTCGACGGCGCCAAGCTCAGCTCCGGCGAGTTCAATGGAATCAAGCTCTGCTGACAGCAGTGCTATTCCATCTAGTAGTTCGGTTGCCTCAAGCTCAGTAGCCAGCTCCAGCCCCGCGGCCTGGAACCTGGTGTGGGAGGATAATTTTGATGGAACCGCTATCGACACCACTAAATGGGAGCATGAAGTTAACTGCTGGGGCGGCGGTAATAACGAAGCCCAGTGCTATGTTAATAATCCCGCCAATAGCTTTGTTGAAGATGGCCTCCTGAATATCAAAGCCACTAAAGGTCATGTGTGCGGTCCGGCGCACAATCAGGAAGACCCGGCCTATAACCCGGCCGATGTGTCTGCCTGTAAAGACTACTCATCTGCCCGTTTGCGTACCAAAGGCAAAGCGGACTGGACCTATGGGCGTATGGAAATCAGAGCCAAATTGCCATCCATTGGTGGCGGTGTGTGGCCTGCGATCTGGATGCTACCGACTGATACCACCCAATATGGCGGTTGGCCGCACAGTGGTGAGATCGACATTATGGAATCTTTCCAGCCGGGCGTTTCAGGCCCACAACCAACAGGTGCTGCCAATGAAATCCACGGCACTTTGCACTATGGCTACTCTTGGCCACTCAACCAACACAGCGGTGCGTCCTACGAACCGCCCGCCAATATTTGGGAAGAGTTCCACACCTACGCGGTGGAGTGGGAGGAGGGTGAAATTCGCTGGTATGTCGATAATGTGCTCTTTGCGCGCAACAGCGGTAACTGGTTTATCTATTACTGGGGCGGTCAGGAAGTTGGCTATCAGGTAGGTGCCGGTGCCAAGCCCTTTGATCAACCCTTTCACATGATTTTGAATGTGGCCTTGGGCAATGGCAGATATGTTCCCTATCCAACCTTCGGGCCTGCCGATGACGTGACCATGGAAGTGGACTATGTAAAAGTCTATGAATGCTCGAATGACCCTGTGAGCGGAAAAGGTTGCGAAACACCCACTGCTGACCCGAGCGTGATAGCGACCGAGATTGCCAAAGACACAGCGCCGCCCGCTACCTGGGATACCCGCTGGTTGTACAAAGATGGCATGCAAACGTTGGATTTCACCGTACAAGGTTCCCCGATGCAGACCTCTCTGTCGCTGGGTAGTTATGCGTGTCCTTCCTGGGAAAGCTGGTGCCCTGCCGGTTCTGCCATCACGGTGACCGAGCCGAACATTGCCGATGGTCCGAATGGTGGAGCAGCGAAAGTTCTGGATCTCAACTTTGCCGGTATCAGTAACGCTTTCATTATCGCCGGTGATGCGAACTCAAGCGATGCGCTCGATTTTGGTGGTTCTATCTCCGAATACGGTCGCGCAGCGAATCTGGGTGAGATCAAGTTTGATTTGCGCGTATTGGATATCGATCCCGGTACCAAACTGCTGATCAAACTGGATAGCGGCTACCCGAAGAACAGCTACCACGAAATTGAAATTCCTGCGGAAAATGAGTGGGCAGAAGTGGCTGTGCGTCTCTATACATTGCTGCCGAATACCAATGAAGGTTATGCCTCACCGGTGAATTTCAAAAATATTAAAAATCCCTTTGTGATCGAGCCGGTGGGCGGCGGTGCGCATGTGCAGCTCAACAATATCCGCTTTGTTTGCCAGGACAGCGAGCAGTGGGGTGACTGTAATATCAATCCGGTAATACCGCCTGAACCAATTACAGAGGATATGGATATTTTTGTGGGCGGATTGGATGCCGCTTGGACTAACCCGGGATTTGATGTGTGGCAGGATGGTGGTCAGGTTATTACCATCGATGCAACCGTGAATGATTCGGAGAAAGGTATCGTGACTCAAGTGGCGTTTACTTCTACCGGCATGGGCACCTTCTACATTCAGGGTGGCTCCAAAGACCTGAGTGCGTTTACCACGGGTAATCTGGTGTTTGATCTTAAAGTGGTGAGCAACACCGGCAATACCAGCGGTTTCCTCGTGAAGGCTGACTGTGTTTATCCATGTGTAGGTGCTGAAGTGCCCGTTGCCCTACCGGGCGATAACAACTGGCATACCATCACTGTGCCTATTGCGGACATCAACAAAGGTGGATTTGACATCACAAAAGTGAATACGCCTTTCTCGCTGTGGCCAAAATTTGGTGAGCAAAATGTCACCTTCCAAGTGGCGAATGTTCGCTGGGAGCTTGCCGATTAAAAGCCGTTGAGCGACAAACAAAAAAACTCCCATCAGGCAACTGATGGGAGTTTTTTTGCTTTTAATCGCGCTGATGACTTGCAGATGGACTCCGGTATTTCATCGGAGACCGTATGCAGCATGGATGCTGCATTCGAGCCTACAAGGACGTATTTACGGCGAGTCTCCGAGGGAATACCGGAGTCCATCCTTGCATTGTTCCGCAATAAAAAATCAAACCAAATCCTTATCTGTTGCAAACGAGAGTGCAAAAGATTTTGGTCCGACATTAATCGCACCGGTCATGCTCATCATCGACAACATGGTTTTGACCTTGTATTGCTTACAGAACTCGCGGAACTCCACCAGGATGGGTTCGTCTTTAATTTCTTCCAACAATCCACCGTAACTCATGGCAACAACTTCGCTGGTTAAACCTTGCTGGATTTGTTTTTTTACATGCGCCAGTAATTTTTCCAGTGCACCCAAAAAGCCTCTGCCGGTATCAATTTTATGGGTTTCACCGCGATGCAATTGCACAATCGGGCGCAGGTTCAATGCGCTCGCCAATTTAAAATTGATCCACGAAATATTATTGTCGCCTTTGCGCAAATGACGGCGCTCGCGCATGTACGACAAATCATTGGGAATCAAATAGCCATACACTTGTTCGCGCATAGCATCGATTTCGCGAATCGATTTATTGAGCGGTAATTTATCGGCATGCACACGTTTAACCAATTCGTAAACCAACAATGCATGGCCGGTAAACATCGACATGGAGTCGTACAGACGAATGCGGAAGGGCGCGCGGCCTTCATTTTTTTCCAGCTCGCGAAATTTGGGTTCGTTTACCAACGCCGCTTCGGAAACGCGTTTAAATACATCGCTCTTTTTGCTGTTGATGGTGACGACCTGCACCAGATCGTATTTGGGGAGCAAACGCTCTTTGAGGATTGCGGTCATGTCGTTGACCGAGAGGGGATCGGATTGCGCCAAACCATACACATCGCGTGAATGGTTTTTGTAAAAATTCAGCATGGTTTGTGGATCGCGATAATCCATCACCTGCCCGTTCGCATGGTTGATATAAATGGGCAGCACTTCGATATTGTGTTGTTGGATAAACTTTGCCGGTAAATCGCAGGTTGAATCTACGGCAATACACGTCCTGGATGACATTTTCTCTCTCCCATTGGAATTAACGCACTGTTTTTAAAACGGCTTGTTGGCGTCATCCGTGACGGGTTGATTCCTGTCGCTCCCGCTGTGTTTTGGGTCGTGCAGCAGTTGAGCAGATGGTGTCAGTATCGGGTTTGGGGGGATAAAACAGTAGTCGCATAAATCACCGTGATTTGTGCGGCATGGCGGAAGTTGGTGTAAGGGGAATATGACACGCGTGTAAGCCATTGCTGACAAGCGACGGGCGAAAATCTGCAAAACAGTTATAAGCTGCAGCCTATTGTTCGGTCGCCAATAGCGGAAAGGTGATACAAAAATGAGCGCCGCCCAGTTCCGAGCGATGGATGCTGAGGGTGCCATCGTAGCTTTGGATGATTTCGGCCGCGACGGCAAGCCCGATACCCTGGCCGGGGATACTGGTATCCAACCGCTGGCCGCGCTCCAATATGCGCTCGGTTTGGTCGGCGGGAACGCCTGGGCCATCGTCTTCGATGTCAATACGCAATTGGTTAGGGTCGATAAACGAGCGCATACGCACTTGTTTGTGGCCGTATTTGAAGGCGTTTTCCAGCAGATTCCCCAGCAGCTCCATTACATCCTGTTCATCGCCCGCCACTATGGAGTGGGGCGCCAAATCCAGCTCCTGTTCCATCTGTTTGTGGGCATAGACTTTTTGCAGGGCGGAAAATAACCGCTGGGCGATGGGTTCAATGTGGGTGCGGCGGAAATTGCCTTTTTGCTGGCTGGATACCGCGCGCTGCAATTGGTAAGTCACCACCTGATTCATGCGCGCCACTTGTTCGCTCGCGATGTGCTGCAATTCGCCATCGGAGGCGGCGCCATCCACCAGCTTGCTTTGCAAAACGGCGAGCGGCGTTTTCAAACTGTGGGCGAGGTCGGCCAAACTGTTGCGATAACGCTGGCGCAACGCCTGCTCGCGTGCCAACACCTGGTTGAGGTTATCGACAATACGCTGCAATTCTTTGGGGTGTTCTCCGGCGATATCGCTGGTGTCACCGCTTTGCATCGCTTTGAGCGCCTGCGCCAATTTCCCTAGCGGGCGTAAACCCCAGCGCAAAATCAGGGTTTGGGCGATTAATAAAAAGACACCGGCCGCGCCCAGCCAACGCCAGAGTTCATTGCGGTAGGCCTTGAGTTCAGCGGTGTATTCGTCGGCGCTGTGTGCCACCACAAAGTGAAAGGGGGTTGGGTTGCCGCGCGCATCTTCCCATTTAACGGTATAGCGGGCGACAAAGTGCAGTTTGTCGCTCAACTGCTTCATGCTGAATAGCATTTTGCCGGGGGTATCGCTTTTGGCGATATTTTTATACGCGGGCGGATCACTTAAAGCGGCAGAGTTGGAGCGCCAAACCAGCTTGGGTTGGTTATCAAAAATATAGGCGTACAAGCCGGAGTTTGGGTGTTCAAAGTCGGCATCGCTCAGGGTGACCGGCATGCGCAAGCTGTGGATTTTGGTGTTTTTGGTGATGGGTTCAGCCACGCTCATCAGCAGATTGATGTGGCCGCGCAAGCGCGCGCGCTCAGCGACTTCCAAACTATTTTCAAACGCGCGATTGAGAAAGAAACCGGTCAAACCCAAAAACAACGGCAGCAGCAGCGCCGATGCCAACAGCAGGCGCGCCGCAATGGATGAAAAACGGGCACCCAGGGTGGCAAGGCGTTCAGATGAGGCGATGCGCCTGCCCACCTGCGCAACGCGAGTTCGTACGGGCGCAAGACGAGCGCCTATCTGTGCGCTTGCATAGGCGAGACGGGCTCGGGCAGCGGCCAGTTGGAGCTTGATCGTTTCACTGCTTATCAAGGTTGAACCTGTAACCGAGACCGCGCTGGGTGCTGATCAAATTCAGGTTGCCATCCGGATCGAGTTTTTTGCGCAACCGGCCGACAAAAACCTCGATCACGTTGCTATCGCGATCGTAATCCTGCGCATAGAGATGCTCGGTTAGCTCGCTTTTGGAGATATTTTTACCTGCGTGCAATGCAAGATAGGTGAGGGTGTTGTACTCAAAACTGGTGAGCTCAACTTCGGCATCATCGCGGTGAACACGTTTGGCGCTGGTATCGATAGTGATAGGGCCATAGCGCAACACCGGCGAGGCATGACCGCTGGCGCGACGCAGCAGGGCGTGAATACGTGCGCGCAATTCTTCCGGGTGAAACGGTTTGGTCAGATAGTCATCGGCACCGGCTTCCAGCCCGCCAACCTTGTCCTGCCAGTTGCCGCGCGCGGTCAAAATCAGGATCGGGAAATTGCGCCCTTTGCTGCGCAATTCGCGGATTAATTGGCAGCCGTCCATCAGCGGCAAGCCCAGATCGACAATCGCCAGGTCATAGTCATATTCGCTGCCGAGGAACAGGCCTTCGCGGCCATCGGCGGCGGCATCACAGGCATATTTTTCGGTCGCCATGAGGCTGAGGATTTGTTCGCGCAGGGGTTTTTCATCTTCAACGATCAATATACGCATGGATATTCCTGAACTTAACTGTGGCGATTAGGGACGGTGTTTGAGCAAAAGCGAACGTTATTAGTTGAGTAAGCGACCGGTTTGGCCATCGACATGAATGACGCGCATGCGCCCATCATTGAGCACTTTCACGCCATAGACAACACCGCTGTCATGCTGTTGGGTATTGACGCTCATCACTTGCCCGCCCACTTTCTTACGCACCAGTTCTGCCGCTTCGGCAGGCGATAGTTTGGGAGTGGGGAGTTGGGGGCTGACGGCATCGGGGTTGATCAGGCTGTTATCTGGAGTGCTGGAGGGTAGCCCCATATTGCCGCCGATCAAATTGTTGGACGGCGCTTGAGGATCTTGCTCATTAACTTGGGCGATGCCCAACTGGCAGGTCAACAGCAGTGTTCCCAGTACGAGTAACGGTAACCGGGAAACGTTGGGGCACACGCAGAAGACTTTTGAATACAGCATGACAAATTCCAACAAAAGGCGTTCAGGTACATTTACACAAAAACGCCTTCACTATCGCCCGTGTTCGGGCAAAGGTCAATTTGAGCTTTGCCCCTTCTTTGGGAGGATTAACGGCGACCGCTGACATGCACGATGCGGGTGCCGGGGTGTTGGCGTGTTTCAGTATGGTAGACACGGTCTTCATAATGGTAGGCCACATCGTAACCTACCAGTTGGCGCTCGTACTCGGTGCGGTAGCGAGTGTTGCAGACTTCGCGATCTTCATAGCGCGTCACCCGGCGGCTGCCGCTGCCAACATCATTACCAATGGCTGCACCAATCAAACCGCCAGCGGCTGTTGCGCCACCGCTATTGCCGATTTCCTTGCCTATCGCAGCGCCAATCAAACCGCCGACGACTGTGCCTTTGAACGAATCGCCACCACGACGTTCGCTATAAGCCACAGTTTCAACGTGGCAGGAATCGACCGGCACTTCCACGGCGACAGTGCGGTAAATCGGCCTGCTGGATACTACGCGGGCATATACAGGTTGCTCTACCACATAATAATCGTGGTGATGTTTGTGTTTTTTGTGGTGGTGATGATCGCGATCAGCCAAGGCGTTGTTAGCCAGCAACAGGCTGCTGGCCAGAGTGCTGATCAATAACAGGCTTTTCATGATGGTCGTCTCGTGTAGTTGATTATGGCTCCCGTACGCGCTGGGAGTAAGTTCAGACTAAGCCTTTTAATCTGAACGAAAACTGAAATCCTCGTAGGGAATCTTGTGCGCCCTGTCGCAAACTGAAATGAATAAAAAATCGGTTCGATAAGCGGCAACAAAACCCAATGGTGAGTAGAGAAAGCCGCTGATTCCGCCAAATAAAGCCGCCGCCAGCCCCAAAAGCAGGCGCAACTCGGGTTATAATCGCGGCCATTTTTTCCGAATTACCCCGCAGCAGGTTGTTTCATGTCTGAATTGAACGTCAAAGAATACATGGCCGGACTCGGTCGCAAAGCGCGCATTGCCTCCCGTGTGATTGCCGCTGCACCCACCGCACTGAAAAATAAAGCGCTGCTCGCGATTGCCGCTGAACTGGATAGATCGCGCATCACCCTTGTTGCAGAAAATCAGAAAGATCTGGCGGCCGGTAAAGCCAATGGCCTTGATGCGGCCATGCTCGACCGCCTTGCGGTTAAGCCAACCACCATCGACGGGATGATTGAAGGTTTACGCCAAGTGGCGGCGCTGGCTGACCCTTGCGGTGAAATCACGGATATGAGCTACCGCCCGAGCGGAATTCAAGTGGGCAAAATGCGTGTGCCTTTGGGGGTGGTAGGAATTATTTACGAGTCGCGTCCCAATGTGACGATCGATGCGGCCAGTCTCTGTTTGAAATCCGGCAACGCGGCGATCTTGCGTGGCGGCAGCGAGGCTATCCATTCCAATCGCGCTATCGCCAATTGTTTGCAAGCGGGTTTGAAAGCGGCCGGTTTGCCTGCCGATGTAGTGCAAGTGGTTGAGACCACTGACCGCGCGGCGGTGGGTGAATTGATTGCGATGCCGCAATTTGTCGATGTGATTGTACCGCGCGGTGGTAAGGGCTTGATCGAACGTATCAGCAACGATGCCAAGGTGCCGGTGATCAAACACCTTGATGGTATTTGCCATGTATATATCGATGATAAAGCCGATCTCGACAAAGCCTTTGCCATTTCTATGAATGCCAAAACCCATCGCTACGGTGTATGCAACGCGATGGAAACTTTGCTGGTGCATGAAAGCGTTGCAGCCCAAATCCTGCCGCGCCTCGCGGCGGCCTACACGGAAAAAGGTGTGGAGCTGCGTGGTGATGATAAGACGCGCGCAATTATTTCGGCGAATGTGGCGGCCGATGAAGATTGGGCGACGGAATATCTCGCGCCGATTTTATCGATCAAAGTTGTCTCTGGTTTGGATGAGGCCATCGCGCACATCAACCAATACAGTTCACAACACACCGACGCCATCGTGACGGAAGATTACACCCGCGCGCGTCGCTTTATTACTGAAGTGGATTCCGCATCGGTAATGGTGAATGCATCGACCCGTTTTGCAGATGGTTTCGAATACGGTTTGGGCGCGGAGATTGGTATTTCTACCGACAAAATCCACGCGCGTGGACCGGTGGGCCTGGAAGGGCTGACCTCGCAGAAGTGGGTTGTCTTTGGCGATGGGCACGTTCGTCAATAGACCGCGTAAGTAATTCTGGAACCAAGCTGGCATCTGATGCGCAAAACCCTCGGTATTTTTGGTGGCACCTTTGATCCGATCCATATCGGGCATTTGCGCATGGCATTGGAGTTAAAGCAGCAACTCAAGCTGGATGAAATGCGGTTGCTACCCTGTTATTTGCCACCGCACCGCGCATCGCCGGGCGCCAGTGCAGAACAGCGTGTCGCTATGCTGGAACTTGCGTTGCAAGATTGCACCGAGCTGGCGATTGATCCGCGTGAATTATTGCGTGAGAAACCTTCCTACACCTACGACACATTGGGTGAGTTGCGGGCAGAGCTGGGTGAGCAAATCAGTCTTTGCCTGTGCATGGGAATGGACAGTTTTTTAACGCTCGACCAATGGCATGAGTGGAAGCAACTGATCCGCCTTGCACATATTGTTGTGGTTGAGCGCCCGGGTTATACCGAGCCAGAGTCGGGCGCCGTTGCAGATTTACTGCGTCGCCATCGCGCGGATGTTGATGTGATCGGCTCTGCACCGGCGGGTGCAGTAGTGGTCACATCGCCTGCATTATTGCCGGTATCGGCCACCGCAATTCGCGCGCACATTAATGCGGGCGAATCGCCGCAATTTTTAGTGCCCGACGCTGTATGGAATTACATTCGCACGCAGGGGTTGTATCGCGTGCGCGCTCAATAATGTTTTATTTTTTTGATTTATTAATAGGTAACTGAATGTCAGATTTAAACAAAGCCATCATCGACGCTCTTGAAAATCTCAAGGGCAAAAATATTGTCACACTCGATGTGCATGCACTAACCGATGTGATGGATACATTGATTATCGCGAGCGGTACCTCTAGCCGTCACGCGCGCTCACTGGCAGAAAATTTGGTAGAAGAAACCAAAAAAGCCGGTTTCCGTGCGCTGGGTGTTGAAGGCCTGGACGCCGGCGACTGGGTGCTGGTGGACTACGGCGATACTGTTGTGCATGTGATGCAACAGGAAACGCGCGATTACTACGAGTTGGAGAAACTCTGGTCGATGAAACCGGCTAACCGCGGTTAATTTGCACTGAGCAAAATTCATCACTATGCGTATAAGAATTATCGCCGTGGGCACCAAAATGCCCGACTGGGTTGAAGCGGGTTATGCGGAATACGCCAAACGTATGCCGCGCGATGTCACTGTGGAAATGGTGGAATTGCCACTCGCCCAACGCAGTAAAAATAGCGATATTGCCAAGGCAATGGAAAAAGAAGGCGAGGCTATGTTGGCCATGATTGAAAAAGGCGGTAAGGACGAACAAGTCATCGCCCTTGAGGTCAAAGGCAAACCATGGAGTACCGAGCAGTTGGCGGAGAACCTCGCCGGTTGGAAAATGAGTGGGTCAAACTATTCGTTATTGATTGGCGGGCCTGATGGTTTGGCTCCCGAGTGCTCCGCGCTGGCAAATATTAAATGGTCGTTATCACCGCTTACTTTGCCGCATCCGCTGGTGCGTATTTTGGTGATCGAGCAACTTTATCGGGCCTGTACCATTTTGCAAAATCATCCGTACCACAAATAATTTATCTCCATAAAAATACACAACAACATCAATCCCGATTGACTAAGAATTTCCGGCCCGAGCATGCAAGAAGCCCATCAGTTTAAAGATCACCAGCGCGAGGCAAAATTATTCCGCAACCGCGTGCTGGTGATGGCGGCGTTTATGCTTCTGTTGGTGTCCACGCTCGTATATCGCTACTACGATTTGCAGATTCTCAATTACGAAGAATACGCTACCCAATCCGATCGCAACCGCGTTCACGTACAACCGGTGCCGCCAACCCGCGGTTTGATCTTTGATCGCAATGGCGAATTGCTGGCTGACAATAAAGCGAGTTTTACCCTGTCGGTGGTGAGTGCCAATCAGGCCGAGTTGGACACTACGGTTGAGTTGCTCAAATCGCTCATCGAAATCACACCGCAGGATTTGGGCAAGTTTTATAAAGCGCAAAAACAGCGCCGCCACAAGCTCGATCCGGTTCCCCTGCGCTATCGCCTTACCGAAGATGAAATTGCGCGCTTGGCGGTTAATCAACATTTGCTGGAAGGTGTTGAGGTTAATGCCGAGCTGGTGCGCAACTATCCTCATTCCGACATGTTTGCCCATGTGATTGGCTATACCGGCAGCATCAGCGAAAAGGAAATGGAAGCTTTCTCGCCCGAGATGTTGCAGCGTTATTCAGGAACTCATGCGATTGGTAAGAACGGGATTGAGGCGAGCTATGAAGATGTACTGCTCGGCGAAGTTGGCAGCCAGAACGTAGAAACCAATGCGCGCGGTCGGGTCATGCGTATTCTTGACCGGGTTGATTCCAAGCAGGGCAGTGATTTGCGCCTGCATCTGGATGCGCGTCTGCAGGAAACCGCCGTTGCCGCCATGCGTGGCCGGCGCGGCGCGGTAGTGGCGATTGATGTCAAAACTGGCGGGGTTCTGGCAGCAGTCAGTTATCCCGGTTTCGATCCCAATCTGTTTGTGACCGGGATCAGTTATCGCGATTACAAAAGCCTCAATGAAGATATAGACACCCCGCTCTTTAACCGCTTTTTACAGGCCCAGTATCCCCCCGGCTCTACCGTAAAGCCGGCCTTGGGGATGGCCGGTCTGGATTCCGGCTTTACCGATGTGAACCGGGCGATTTCTGACCGCGGGGTATTTACCCTGCCTGGCAGTTCGCGTATCTGGCGCGACTGGAGCCTTGCCAAAACCGGCGGCGGCCATGGCCGTGTCGACCTGAAGGTCGCTCTTTCCCAATCTTGCGATACTTATTTCTGGGATTTGGGCAACCGCATGGGCATCGATAAGATCAGTGAATATGGCCATTATTTTGGTATGGGCATCCTGACCGGTATTGATATCCCCCATGAGCGCAAAGGTATTTGGCCATCGCGCGAGTGGAAGCGAGCCGCCCGACGTGAAGCGTGGTATCCGGGCGATACCGTCAACATCTCTATTGGTCAGGGCAATATGCTGGCAACGCCCATGCAACTTGCGGTGATGACCAGCACCATCGCCAATCACGGTGTTCGCTACCGCCCGCAATTTATCCAAAAGATCGGCGATAAGGTGCATGAACCTATTGTTGAAGAGGTTTTCGATACCAAGCCCGAGTATTGGGATGCCGTTATCGGCGGGATGGAAGAAGTAATGCACGGTGCGCGCGGCACTGCACGCAAGGCATCTGACCGGGCGGAGTATCGTATGGCGGGCAAGTCGGGCACTGCGCAAGTAGTGGCGATTGCGCAAAATGCCAAATACAACTCTGCGCTGCTAAAAGAGCGCCATCGCGACCACGCCCTGTTTATCGCCTTTGCCCCGATTGAAGCGCCGCAAGTGGCGGTGGCGGTGATGCTGGAAAACGCCGAGGGCGGCTCAAGCCAGGCCGCGCCCGTAGCGCGCGCAATTATGGATGCCCAACTGCTCGGGTATTATCTCAAGGCGGATGAATTTGTCCCGCCGGTCGGATTCCACCACGCCGCGATTATCAAGCGGGCTAACAACTACATCGCCGAGCGCAACGCGGCGCGTGCAGCAAAAGCAGCCGATGCTGCTGCCAAGGCCGCCCCAGCCGCTGGACCTTTAACGGCTCCCTCATCGGCACCCGCGCCTGAATTGGATACCCACGATCATGAGTAAACAGGATTTCCTGCGGCGTATGCCCGAGGCGGCGAGTGCGTTCAGTCGCCGCGCACGCCTTGCCGAGCGTTTGCATATCGATTTTTTCTTGCTGCTGCTGTTGATGCTGCTGACTGTCGTTGGCCTGACGGTGCTTTACAGTGCGAGCGGGCACAACTTGCCGAGTGTGGAAAAGCAGGCCAGCTTTTTCATGATTGCCTATGTAACCATGTTTGTAGTGGCGCAGGTTCCGGTGCAATTCATCCGGCGTATGGCGCCCTTCGCCTATGTCGGCGGGGTGTTGCTGTTATTGGCGGTGACCATTTTTGGTGATATTTCCATGGGCGCCCAACGCTGGCTGCAGATTGGCAGTTTCCGCTTCCAACCTTCGGAAATCATGAAGCTCGCCATGCCGATTACCATCGCGGCCTATCTTAGCCGTGGTTTTCTGCCGCCGCGCTTCAAACAAATTGTGATTGTGCTTGGCTTGATTGGGCTGCCGACCGCGCTGATTATCGAGCAGCCAGATTTGGGAACCTCAATCCTGGTCGCTACCTCGGGCATGATGGTGTTGTTTTTTTCCGGTCTGCTGTGGCGTTATATTGCCGCGGCAGTAGTGCTGTTTGGCGCCAGCCTCTGGCCGATCTGGCATTTTATGCTGCACGATTACCAGCGTCAGCGGGTGCTGACCATGCTCGACCCAACCCAGGATCCGCTCGGCACCGGCTGGAATATCATCCAGTCCAAAACCGCGATTGGTTCCGGTGGTTTATCGGGTAAGGGATGGATGGAAGGTACGCAATCGCGCCTGGATTTCCTGCCTGAAGGGCATACCGATTTTATTATTGCCGTGATGTCGGAAGAGTTCGGGCTGCTCGGGGTTATTCTCTTATTGTCGATCTACGCCATGGTAATTATTCGCGGGTTGATGATTGCGGTGAATTCACAAAACAGTTTTGGGCGCTTGCTTGCTGCTGCGGTCAGCTCCACCTTTTTTGTCTATGTTTTTGTAAATATGGGTATGGTATCGGGCATGTTGCCAGTGGTCGGTGTACCCTTGCCGCTGATCAGCCAGGGCGGCACTGCTATAGTTGCGCTCTTCGCCGGTTTTGGATTGCTGATGGCCATCGCCACCGAGAAAAAACGGGTAATGACGCCCCAGTCTTGATACCCGAAGGGTGAATAACACACGAGGTTTTATGTTGTCTTTTGGTAACCGTTTTTCCAAAAAGTGCTTGGGCATTGTTGCCGGCTTGGGTATCAGCATGTTGGCGGCAGCCGACTACAGCCAGCACCCGCTGGCCGCTGGATTTGTCGATGAGATGGTGCAGAAACACGGATTTACTGCTGCAGAAATTAATCAGGTGCTGAGCAAAGCGCAAAAACGCCAACCGATTCTGGATGCGATAGCGCGCCCGGCGGAAAAATCCAAAACATGGAAAGAATATCGTCCGATTTTTATCGTGCCCATGCGTATCACCAATGGTGTTGCATTTTGGAATGAGCATCGCGCTGCATTGGCGCGCGCCGAAAAAGAATACGGTGTACCGGCCGAAATTATTGTGTCGATTATCGGGGTGGAAACTAACTACGGTAAAAACACCGGCAGTTGGTATGTGATCGATGCGCTTACAACGCTGGCGTTTGACTATCCACCGCGCGCACCGTTTTTTCGCTCGGAGTTAGTGAATTATTTTATTCTCACACGCGAGCAAAAACACAATCCGCTGGAGTTCAAAGGCTCTTACGCAGGCGCTATGGGGTACGGGCAATTTATGCCGTCGAGCTATCGCAATTTCGCGGTGGATTTTAGCGGTGATGGATTCACCGATATTTGGAATAACCCTACCGATGCCATTGGCAGTGTGGCCAACTATTTTAAACAGCACGGTTGGCAATCCGGTAAAGCGGTTGTTGCAGCAGCCAAATTGACCAAGCCGCGCGATACTTTGTTGACCAATGCGGCGTTCAATCAGGTGGTACCACCGACGGTCAATATTAGCGAGTGGAAAAAAGCCGGTATTGTGCCCGTAAAAGGTATTGCTAGCCGCACACCGGCTATCGCAATCGAATTTGATGGTGCCAATGGTTTGGAGTATTGGTTCGGGTTGCAGAACTTCTACACTATCACTCGTTACAACCGCAGCCCGATGTACGCGATGGCGGTGTACGACCTAAGTTTGGAAATCAAACAGGCAATGAAAAAGGCGGGCAATAAATCGGCAGGAGCTTCAAACTAAGATGCAAATGGCCCGGTCAGTGACTAATAATAGAATGCAAAAAATCAATCTGGCATTGATAGTCGTTTGCTGCATTTTTTTTGCAGCCTGTTCGGGCAATAAATCAAAAACATCCGGCTCAACCAAATCCAATGTGCCTTACAACCCCAATGATGGTCGTTATGAACATGACAAGGATTTTGGCCCGGGTGAAGACGTCGATTTGTCCCATGTTCCCGACGCAGTGCCGCGCTATGAAACCCGCACACGTGCCGGCAATAAAAATCCCTACACCGTGCTTGGCAAAACCTATCATTTAATTGAAGACGAAAGCTCCTATCGCGAGCGCGGCTATGCCTCCTGGTACGGAAAAAAATTTAATGGATACAACACCTCCAATGGTGAGCGTTACGACATGTATGCCATGACCGGCGCACATAAAACCCTGCCAATTCCATCTTATGTGCGCGTGACCAATTTGGATAACGGCAAAAGCGTCGTGGTGCGAATTAATGATCGCGGCCCCTTTCATCAGGGGCGCATTATTGATTTGAGTTATGCCGCCGCGCAGCGCATTGGCATTCATAAAACCGGAACCGGCAGGGTTGAAGTAGAAATTGCATTACCGGGTGATGCAGCGCCTATACCGCGTCGCCCGGACAATAAAACCGTGCATGTTCCAGAACCCGCATTGCCAGCAGGAACGTATTTACAAGTAGGTGCATTTAGCCAGAAAGCATCAGCGCAACAATTTTCCGCAAGCATTGGGGCAAAATTAACTTATCCGGTACAAGTCAGTTCTGCAACGCAGCCTAAAACTGTGCACCGTGTTCGGGTTGGCCCCTTTAAGGATGCAAAAAGTTTACAAGACGCGCGCGATCAATTGGCGCGCATTAAAATTTTCCAGGCACACATTGTGTATCAATAAGCTGCGTTGCCAATTCGCCTGACATTCAGGTTTGATTCACGCCGCTGCGTTACCGTTACACTGCGTTTGTGCATTTTCTTTTTCGTTTCGATTTAAAGAGTGTTAATCAATCATGATTAAAAATATTTTTACCACCATCCTCCTGACAAGCGCCATCACTGCTCATGCCCAGCAGCCGGGTGCATCACTGCCAACCAATTCGTTGCCAACACCAGGCGCCGCTCCAGTGGCGGTAGAACAAAAGCCGGCAGTTATTCCTGCAGCGCCACAATTGGCCGCTACCGGTTTTATTTTGGTTGATGCCACTACCGGTAATATTGTTGCCGAAAGCAATTCAGAGGAGCGTTTACCTCCAGCCAGCTTGACCAAAATGATGTCCAGTTATTTGGTGGTGGATGAAATTGAAAAAGGTCGTATCACAGAAGATGCGATGGTAAATATCAGCGTAAAAGCCTGGAAGATGGGTGGCTCGCGCATGTATGTAAAAGAGGGTACGCAAGTATCCGTGATCGATTTGTTGCGCGGCGTAATTATCCAATCGGGTAACGATGCAACGGTTGCACTGGCTGAATTTGTATCCGGTAATGAAGATGCGTTCGTGGATGTGATGAATCAAAAAGCCGCGCAACTGGGAATGGTTAATACCCATTTTGAAAACTCCACCGGCTGGCCAGCAGAAGGGCATTTGACTACCGCGAAAGATTTGGCGGTACTTGCGCGCGCTATCATCAATGATCACCCGACCCACTACCCGCTCTATGCGGAAAAATATTTTTTCTACAACAATATTCGCCAGCCAAACCGGAACCTGTTGTTAAATCGCGATGAAACTGTCGATGGCTTAAAAACCGGTCACACTGAAGAGGCGGGTTATTGTTTAGTGGCGTCATCCAAACGTGAAAACACCCGCTTTATCGCGGTGGTAATGGGGACTGCCAGTGAAAGTGCGCGCGCTGCAGAAACGCAAAAATTATTAGCCTATGGTTTCCGTTACTTCCAGACGACACAGCTTTATCAAGCTGGTCAGCAAGTGAGTACATCGCGTGTGTGGGCCGGTAAAGCGCAGGAAGTCACCTTGGGGATTCCCAACAATATCGTATTGACCTTGCCTAAAGGCCGCGAGCAATCCCTGCAAGCCAAAATGCACATCAATGAAATTATTAAAGCGCCGATTGCGGCAGGTCAGGAGTTGGGGAACCTCACAGTTGAATTGGATGGGCAACTATTGGTGAACACGCCAATCGTCGCCTTGCAGCCTGTTGAAGAAGCCGGCTTTTTTGCACGTTTGCTCGATAACTTGAAATTATTCTTTCGCAATTTATTTAGCTGATCGCTAGAATCAATCCGTTGGTAGTTGACCTGGTTGGGTGTGCAGGCAACTACCCGGAACCTCTGAATCATTCTCTTCCTGTTCATTAAGAGCAGACTGGCTTCAGCAATTCCGACTACACAGGTTTTGCTGGGCAACTGCCAACTCCTGTATTGTCTATTTGCTGATGTGGCCATTGATGAGTAGTTCATTGGGCCATAACAACTTACTCATAGATAACAAATAAAGGAGCTTTTTGTGTCAACAAATCCCTATCAAACCCCTGAAGGTCAATTGACTACCGACGACCAGGCTGTGGGTGAAATCAAATTTTTCTCTCCGTCATCGCGTATTAACCGTTTGCGTTATTGGGCGCATTCAATGCTATTTACCTTTGGCATGTTTGGTGTATTCCTGATTGTTGGTCTTGTTGCATCATTCGTGTCCATCACTGCGGGAATGGTGTTAGGCGGCATCGCTTATATTGCGGTATTGGTATTTAGTTTCATTTTGGTTATTCAGCGGTTGCACGATTTAGATAAAAGCGGATGGATGTCTTTGTTGTTGCTCATCCCGCTTGCCAATATTTATCTGTTTGTATTGCTAGTGTTTTTCAAGGGTACGGAAGGGCGCAATAATTATGGTTTGCAAACTCCGCCGAACAAACCCTGGCATTGGGTGTTGGCACTTTTATTCCCGGTTCTGATGTTTGTTATTGGTATCGTCGCCGCTGTTTCTATACCTGCTTATCAGAATTACGTACAGGGTTTTGATTCATCCTATGAGTCGCAAGATACAGATTCTTATCCATCAGAATATACCGAAGAGGACGCTGCTGAAGACAATATGTTCAGTGACGAGGCCGTAGAAGATGGAGTTTCTTACGAAGCACAGGAAGAAGAAATTATTGAAGATGAAGTAATTGAGGGCGAGGTAAGTGAAGATGAAGTCATCGATGCTATTGAAGAAGCCGCTGACGATCCTGACACCAGCGAGACAAGCTCGGATACACCGCAATAACTGATTTGATTGACACCTAAAGGCAGCTTCGGCTGCCTTTTTCATTAAAAGAGATATACTTTAAGCGCGCTACACTGTAACTATCAACGAATAGCCAAGGGAGTCAGCTAGATGATGAAATATATCTTTATGTGCAGCTTGATGATGTGCAGTTTGTTTTGTCGTGCAGAAAACGTTTCCACTACAGCAAAAGTAGAGATTGAGCATCTTCTGGTGTTTTTGGAGCGTTCAGGTTGTCAGTTTAATCGAAACGGCTCTTGGCATTCAGCAGAAGAGGCGGCTGCACACATCAGAAAAAAATATACCTATCTGGCCGGTAAGAAAATGCTCACCGATACGGAAAGTTTTATTAAAAAAGCAGCATCGGAAAGCAGCATCTCAGGAAAGCCCTACGTAGTAAAATGTGAAGGCCAGTCTGATATAAACAGTGCACTTTGGTTTGGGCAGGAATTAGCGGTGTATCGAGCCGCAAACGAGCCAAAATCCTGAGTCATTTTTTGGCATGCATAAATTGTGTTTGCGACTATTACAATTGTTTTTCTGGCACGATAAAAGATAAGACATAGGTGCTGAATCTGGTCCAAAAACTTGTTTTTGGTTCAGAGGTATAAACTACGGGTTTGCCATCTTCTATGCTATGCCATTCTATTTTTCCTTGTTCCGAAAGTTGGATTTTGTAAGCGTTGAGCGGCGCATGTTTAGTAAAATTATCTTCCAGCATTTGCGCATACTCGCGATCTTTAAAGTAAACACCCAGCTCGGTGTTTAGCTCAACGGATCGGCCGTCTACATTGAATGAGCCAATAAATATTGCGCTGCGATCAAAGCCAAAATATTTTCCGTGCAAACTCGATTTGGATGCGCCCAGCCAACGTTTCTTTTTTCCCGATGAGCTCGAATTTCCTTGGGTAGTGCTGTTTTTTTGCGTAGATGAGCGTGATGTGTCGGTAGCGTCAATGCCCGTCGCTGTGGGTTTAAGTTCATAAAGCTCCACGCCGCCTTTAACCAATTCTTCCCGGTAGCGTTGATAGCCGGCATGTACCAGGCTGACATCGTTAGACGCGAGTGAGTTCGTCAGTATGCGAATACTAACCCCCTCTTTTACCAGGTTCGTTAACTGCTTGGTAAGCTCTTCCCCTGGGACAAAATAAGGTGACACTATTATTACGCTCGACTTAACATCCTTGGTCAGGGTTGCCAGTTGAGGAGCAAGGTGCGTTGCCGCGGTGATGGCTTCGCTATCCATTTTTGTTGGTTGGTCGTACGTCAGCGTCCATTCGCACCAATGAAATGGAACCTGCTCAAATGACGTGTAACGATTAAATTCTGTATTCATTAACGCATCAATGTAGGGGCTTTTGATTTCCTCCTCTAAAAATTTTCTATACATTTCGTTAATGTGCGCTAATGAATCTGCTTTGCCATTTTTGGGGCGCGCAATTGCACTTAGCGGATACGCATTTTCATTGTTCCAAAATAAATCGAATGAACTGGCAACTTCCTCTGCTACGTCGCCCAGTGTCAGCACATCAACGTCGGCAAAGTTAACCAGTGTTGATGCATTAAAATATTCATCGCCAATATTCCTTCCGCCCAAGATAGATGCACTGCGATCAGCGGTAATGGTTTTGTTATGCATGCGGTGGTTGACGCGTGCAGCTGCAGTTAAAAAATCTTTCCAGCGGGAATTTCGGTTGGGAAATGGATTAAATGTTCGCACCTGAATATTGGGATGCTGATCCAATGCCAGTAAACGTTCATCTTTGCCTGCGGTATCCATATCATCAAGCAGCAAGCGTACTTTCACGCCGCGATCAGCTGCTTTCAGCAGGTAATATTGCATAATTTTACCGACTGAATCGTCATGCCAAATGTAGTATTGGATATCGATAACTTTTTCGGCTGAGTCGATTAAGTGCAGTCTTGCGGACAGGGCCTCTATTCCATCAGACAGAACGAAAAACCCGGATTTTTCAGGGTACTTTTGCGATAACGCTTGTGCGCTTTTGGCCAGGGTGGAGGATGCAACGAATGCTTTATCCATGGTTATTTCGTCTGTCTCTATATTCAGCTTATTTCGATCTGGTAAGGTTTGGCACCCCGATAAACCAAAAATCAAGACAATGAACACAGGCATAGCTGCAGACATCACTGTGACTCTAGCTACAGCAGTCAATTGCTCGAAGCTCCGCATTGCAGCCAGGACAGCGAAGTTAAGGGTCATATAGAATATTTTCGTCCTTATGCTCAGGGTTAACTTATTCGCGGCTTATAAGCTATCGTAAATATAGCCAGCAATGCTGTTTGTCTCGCACAAAACAATCAAGATAAGATGGAACGCGCACTGTTCAGTGAAAATGGTGCAGACGCCCGTTGCCGTTACCTTCGGCATCCAGAGTAGCCAAAATGACCTTGTTCCGCCATCTGCTAATTGCCTTGCTAGTGTTTGCCGGCACTCCTGCTTTTGCAAACGTAGCTGTTTCAGCAAATGTAACTGGTTCTACAAATGTAACTGTTTCTACAAATGTAACTGTTGCTGCAAAAACAGTTCCGCCATTACAGCTGACCGCGGAAGGTTGCTTGTCTGCGATTAAAGCGGCAAAAAAGCTACACAAAAGATTGGAGCCAAAAACAATCAATGTGCTGAGTTGGAATGTTCATAAATTGGAAGATAGCGCAGCAATTGCTGAAGTTATGAATTATCGCACCATGAACAATATCCTCTTTTTACAAGAGGCGGTGGAAAATCAGGAGCTATTTCGTAGCAAACCGTTTTCCTCTTTTTCTATTGGATACCAAACCAAGCGATTTAGTTCAGGCGTGTTAACGCTAAGTGATTACCCGATATTGGTTAATTGCACTTATTTGCATGTTGAACCTTGGCTTCGGACTCCAAAAGCCACCAACGTTATTTTGCTGGATATCGATGGCACCCTATTATTGGCTGCAAACATTCATGCAATAAACTTTACGCTGCGCACCAAAATTTTTGAAACCCAGTTGAATGCTATTCAACAAATATTTCTTGCCTATGACGGACCGGTTGTTTTTGGTGGCGATTTTAATACCTGGAGTGAACCGCGTCTTAGGGCACTGACCCGAATCGCCAATAATGCGAATCTCAGTGAAGTTGAATTTCAAGAGGACTTACGTAAACGGGTTTTCGGATCTTCGCTTGACCGATTTTTTATTCGCGACATAAGGATAGTAGAAAGCAAATCTATCGTTTCAACCGCGTCGGACCACAATCCTATCTTTGTTACCCTGGAGTTGGCTCCCTCAGAGTAACCTTGGTTGCTGTTAACCAGGCAGAGGCTAACAGCGGCTGTCACTCTTACAAAACGCCCGCACTCTTGATCTCCAAATACGCATTGGAAACCCGAATCGCGAGTTCATTTGCGGTGCAGTCGATTGCGTAAACTCCGGATGTAATTAATTTGTTGTGTGATTCGCCGCGCTCGTGCAGGAAGCGGCGCACGCCGGCGTAATTAAGTGCGTCATCAAATGTGTGCACGGGCGTTTCATTGAGGTGATCGAGAACCTGTTCGCGAATGTTGGCAACCATAACCAGATGACGCTTTTTTAAAAGTTTTACGGCGAGCAGTAGCTCGCTGATGTCTTCGTCACGCGAATTGGTGACGAGGATTACCAATGAACGTTTTGGTTGTAATACGGCGAGTTTTTCTGCGGCAGTAATGTAGTCCGCGGTAGATTGGTTTGCGTGCAGATCATATATGCCGTTAAGCAATACTTTTACGCGTTCAACGCCTTTTTGTGGTGGAATCCAGCGATGCTGATTACTAAAACTCATCAGGCTTACATTATCACCCTGGCGCAATGCGATATAACTTACCAGCAGCATTGAATTGAGTGCATGATCGAAATGGCTGAGTTCATCATCTTTGGTGCGCATCCGGCGACCGCTGTCGATCATCAAGACAATTTGCTGGTCGCGCTCATCTTGATAATCGCGCGCAATAAGTTTTTGGCGGCGCGATGTTGCCTTCCAGTCTAGTTGACGCAAGCTATCACCCTGGCGATATTCGCGCAGCTGATGAAATTCCATGCCGGCGCCGCGCCGCTGTTTCTTTTTAATGCCAATTTGGCTGGTGTGATTTTCGGTGGCAAGTATCGCGTAGTTAGCAATAGCCACAAAATCCGGATATACCTTTGCCGTAGTGGCTTCACCCGCCCAGTAGCGAACATGCCAAAAACCTAACGGGCTTCTAAATTGAATGTGGGTTTTATTCAGCTGCAATGCGCCGCGGACTAAGGGGCGCAATTGATATTGGCTTGTGCTGATTTTATTCGGTTGTAACTCAATCGATAAGGGCAGGTTTTCGTAGTTGGCATTAGCTGGGACACCATCAAAAATCTGGATTGCAGTCGGTTCTGTAAACTGATGGTGAATACGCAGCGCTACTTCCGCCCATTTATCAACGGCAAGGTTACCGGCGAGTTCGCGCGTGATTTCTACTGGCGGTAAACGGCGCGACAGTATCCAATCGAGTAAGGCGATTAGCGCTACACCAAAAAATAATGTCGGTGGCAAATAAGCTGCTGCACTCCATTTAAAATAATGGGCGCTGAACGCATTGATAAATATCAGCACCGCGAGCAACGCGAGGCTAATGATTAATCGTCGGCTGGGAATCCAGATTCTGCGCATTATATTTTTCAAGGATATTCTCAGTGTCTGGGGGCTTCGACTTGCAACAAAATATCATTCAGGATCCGCTCGGCAGCTATGCCTTCAATTGCTAGCTCAGGTGATAATAAAATCCGGTGGCGCAGGGCAGGGATAAACATTTTTTTCACATCATCCGGTGTGACAAAAGAGTTGGTATTTAATAGCGCGTACGCGCGCGCCGCTGAGAGCAGCGCAATACAAGCGCGAGGGCCTGCGCCACGTGCGATGCCAGACCAGCTGCGTGTGGCGCGTACCAATTTCACCACATATTGCAAAATTTGTTCGTCCACGGTGATTTGCTCTGCGATTTTTTGCAGACTGAGTACGTGTGCCGGCTTTAGTAGCGTGCGAATATGTTCCAGACCAAAGCCGCCCTGTGCCTGTGAGCACACCTGGCGCAACATGATTTGCTCGTCGCTTTCATTTGGATAATCAATAATTACCTTCAGCATAAAGCGGTCGAGCTCCGCCTCCGGCAAAGGATAAGTCCCTTCTTGTTCAATCGGGTTTTGCGTTGCCAATACCATGAAGGGATCACCGGTTTTGAAGGATTCCCCTTCAATCGTGATTTGTCCTTCCTGCATCACTTCGAGCAATGCGGCTTGGGTTTTTGCGGGCGCGCGATTAATTTCGTCGGCCAGCAATAAGTTGGTAAAGGCCGGGCCCTTACGAATTTCAAATTCCTGTTTGGCCATATTAAACATGGCATGGCCGGTAACGTCGCTCGGCATTAAATCCGGTGTGAATTGTACGCGCGAAAATTGTCCGCCAAAACATTTAGCGAGGCTGCGCACCAACAGGGTTTTCCCTAATCCTGGCACACCTTCAATTAACACATGGCCACGTGCAATCAGTGCTATCAACACCTGCTCAATCACCGCATCCTGACCGATCAATACCTTTTTAATTTCATGAAGCAAATTATTGGCAACGGTGCTCGCCTGTTGCAAACGATTCTGCAAGCTTTCGTCGGAGTCTGTTGCCTTGTTTGTTTCAACATTGTCATTGTTGTTGATAGTTGAGTCGGTCATAGTCGTGTCCTGAAGGCTTTGGCCTCGATGTTGTTCCTAAAAATGATGTTGTGATAAATGACTCAGTGAGAGTTGCTTCCAGATACTTTGCAAATGGGCAATCGCCGTGGCGAATTTTTGCGGGTGATGCAAATCATCAGCAAAGAGCGCCTCGTTAATATCGGCCCGCGCTATTCCAGTTAATTGGTATAACAGTTCAACGCGCTGTTCGGTCCCGGTTTGATCGATATTGGGATGTTGCCTGTTCAATCGCTCGATAATTTCTGCGCGCAGTACATTTAATAATTGTGGGTGCTGTTGTTTGCGCCATAACAACATGGCGCTGGCATAGATGTGTTCGGCCAAACTGCGGCGCCCGCTTTGCTCAACAACGAGTAAGGGACCAAAACGCAAACTGCTCGCCCAGAGCCACAATATAAGTGCGCTGATGCCGGCAATAACTCCATAGCTGGCATTGCGCCATAAAATTGCGGCGAGGGAGGGCGCATCCTGGTTTACTAAAAACCAGACGCGACCACTCGAGTTTACGAGTTGCCAGAGTCCATGCGCGTGATCGTGGCAATCGATACGTTGGTTAGACCAAATGTAGTTATCGCTGGTGATGGTGACTGAACCCTCACCAATATCGAAATAGAGTAAATGCTTGCGCTCTTCATCGTAGTGGTAATCCTCCTCTACTTCATTGCCGTTTTCACTCGTGCCAGCGATTTCATCCTCACTGCTTTCACCTTGAGGTGTTTCATTTTCAGTTGAGTCGTCATGTTCTGCCGGCTCGTTATGCGCGACGTAGCGATAAAAAATAAAGGGACTGCGATGGCTAAAATCAAAGGTTAAAGGCTTTTCCTCGCTGCCAAATTCAATCGGGGTCGGTGTTTCATTTAATGCGCAGCGATAATAGTTTTCCGGCTTTTTATCTTCTTTATTCTTTTTTTCGGACTGATTTGCAGAAGTGTTATTCGCAGGCGAATCTATTTTTTCATTTTCTTCCGCTTCTACATTATCTGTTTTTTTATCTTCCGCGTTTTTATCTTCCGCATTTTTATCTTCTGCGTTTTCATCGCCGGTGTTTTCATCAGTAGTGCTTTCATCATCAGTCTCTTCAAACCCATCGGCTAATTTTTCAAACAGATCACGCTTATCCGATTCAGTTTCTTCCGGTGCGGCTTCTATATTGAAATCATTAAGTAGCACATCTTCTTCGTCGGTGTGCGCACCGACGAACGGATTTTGTGTTGAGGTGATCAAGGTGCCGCCGTTGGTCACCCACTCATGGAGTGCGTCATAGCGCTCTTCATTCAGGGTCTTGTAACCATTGATAATCACCAGCGTATCATGGGTGCCCAATTTGATATTGCGCCAGGAGTGAGTGTCCAGCAGGCTCAGGTTTTTAACGGTGGTTGCTTGTATACCGTGTTTGCGCAGGAAAATTTCGGCGGCGAGAAAATCGTTTTGTTGCGCTTCTTTCGAATAGCCCAAGTCGATTTCCTTTTCTTCCCACTCCAGTGTGGTGTACCACCAATAGCCCAGCCCGATCAGGATTGCGGCCAGTAGGCCGATAATCAATCTGCGCTGCAAAGGTGTTAAGGGTTTTGCTGCGTTGCTCACTCTGCCGCTCCTGGTATAGATGTGCCAGTGCCTTGCTGCAACCAACAGTGATTCCAATTCGCACATAAATACTGCACTTGTTCTGCGCTGGGCGTCAGGTGGCCATAAGCCAACCGCTGCCATTCGCGCGTGAGTGCAGTGAAATAGCTGACACGTGTTTGTGCCGCCGTATTGTTTGCAAAGTGTGTGCGCATTAAGTCCGCACATTCCCGCTCGGTATGGCCATCATGAATATCCACACCGCTGTGAATTAAATGAAATAAGCTCGCGCGATAGAGTAGGGCAAGCGCTGCCCGCATCTCACCAGCGTGCAAGAGTGCAAGCGCATTGCTGCTGATGTCTTCCGGTAGGGATTCGCGCGTGACATCCATGCCAAACAAGGTGACGGGTTTGGCCTTGGGCATGGGTGTTGGCGTGATTCGTACAAACTGCGCTGCCAGCCAGTTGCGATAGCGATATAGTACAAAACCGATTAATGCAATCACCGCAATCCATAACAGGATTTCTAACAGGCTGGCTGCGGCTAAAAATCCTTCAAAATTGCTCAGGAATTTAAAAAACTTTTTCCAGAATTTGGACGGCTCTTCGTCGTCTTCAATTTTGAGTCGGCGCTGCATTTCCTTGCGGCTGAATTCGGATTGCTGCAAAACAGCTTTAATCGATTCTCCTGATTGCTGACGATCCAACTCTGCGTACTCGCCAATAGGTTTATCGATGACTGTTTCATTAGCCATTGCTTCATCACTGAATTCATCTGCAGTTGCGGATGGGGTTTCAGTATTTTCTATGGTGGGTAAATGGTCGTCGGCATAAACACTGCGCTGGGTATCTATGACAAATACTCCAAGCCCTAATGCACATGTCAGCAATACTGATGCGAGGGTGTGTTTGGCTGTGCGTTTGTTGGCAATGCGACGGAAGGCAATATCAATGTCCCAGGCTTCCAATTTAATCCGGCGATTCAAATAGAGCGCGAAACCGCAGGCGACATAAAAAGGCGCGGTGAGACCGAGTGCGAGATACCAGATCGTCAATTGCAGCCGATGCAACTGGGTTGATTCCTGATCAAAAAAGAAATTCGCCCACTCGATATTAATTTCGCGCGGAATGAGCGCCCAAATAAAACTGATGATGCCGAGCCATAAGAAAATTTCCAGGGCGAGCCCCATAAAACCGAGCCAGCTCGCGGGCGAGGAATCTTCGCGGTGCAGCACGTTCAACCGCGTTTGGCGCCGTGCGCCGTGTAAGCCTTCCAGCTGCAATACCGGTGAATCCATGCAGCGGGTTGGGCTAAGTCTTCTCCAGGTCAGGCTGGGAATAATTTGTTTGGATGCGAGTGTAGGAAATAATTTTAAGGTGCTGCGTGTATCCGGCAGCTCGTTAAATACCGCGTGGCTAAGGATATGTAGGAGTGGTCGCTCCAATATAGGTTTGAGCCACCAGAGCAGCAGTGCACCACACCAGAACCAGCGTTCGGGAATCAGCAAAGTAAAAACAAAAATGGGAAAGCTCACCAGTAGCCAGATTTTTACCATTGGCAGCCACCAGCGTTTAGCCATCAACAAACCCAAGTCAACGGCTTCCCATGCATTGCGCGGACGAATTTCAATCGTAACTTGGTCCAGCTTCATTGCTTGCCTCGCTCACCGCGCAGCCCGCGTCCGCTAAATACCAGGTAGCCAATCACCAGCGCCCATAAAAACCCACCAACCAAATATTTTTGCCAAGGCATGAGGATGTTGTTGGATGACCAGAATGCTTCGATAAACGCTGCAATCACTAGCATGATGATGACGCCGTACACTAATTGAATAGCGATATGCCCCGCGCGTTTAAGTGATTCCTTGCGCGAGAGGTTGCCCGGCGCCAGCAATGCATAGCCGAGCTTTAAACCTGCGGCACCGGCGATGCAAATTGCTGTCAATTCAAAACTGCCGTGTCCTACAACAAAACTAAAAAATGTTTGGGTGAATTCGGCGTTGGTTAAATGCCCGGCGACTGCGCCCATGAGCAAACCGTTGTAGACGAGAAAAAAAATTGAACCCACACCAAATAAAATACCCGATGCAAATGTGCGAAAGGCCACGCTGATGTTGTTGCTGATATAAAAACCAAACATTTGCACATTGGTATCGGATTCGCGCGCACTGCCGAGCGTTCGGTTTTGTGGATCGTACATCTCTTCAAAACTGCTCACTTGCTCGGGCGCAGTGATGGTGTAAACCAAATCCGGCTGCCACAGGATCGCCAAATAAATCAGCAGGCCCGGTACATACATTAATGCAGTGGCCCACCAGATATAGCGCTGCTGCGCGCGCACCAGTCGCGGAAAACCCGCCACAATAAAACTGATCAGTTGCTGCATAAACGGCTGCTTTCGGCGGTACAACTGTTGGTGGCCACGTACCACCAGATCACCGAGCTTATCGACCAGGTGGCTGGAGTAGTGGCGATCTTTGGCGAGCGCATGGAAATGGCAGAGGCGGCGATAGCGGCTGGCAAAACTCGCAAGCTCATTGCCTTTAAGTCGTCCATCAGGTTTTTCCAGCTCGATAATTTCCAACTCCAGCACATGCCAGAGCGGTTGGTAGAGCTGTTCGAATTGTCCCTGTTTCATTGCGCGTCCTTACTGCTTGCCAATCATGGTGTTTGCCATTTGTTTGATGGCAATGACTGGGTCCTGAGTGCCGATTACCGGCAGGAGAATTGTCGCCAGTTCGCTCTGGCGCTCGGCCGACAAATATTTACTGCGCTCGGCAAAAGCGAGTAGCGCGCGTTGTTCATCGGTGGAGAAATCAGCGGGCACCGGTAATTGGCCACGCACTTCAAAGCTCGGTTCATGAGCTGGCGGCGCCTCGTAAATCACCATGCTGCCAGCGGCCAAATCGCCCAAACGTTTGAACTGACGATTGCACAGGCTGGCGATAATCCCGGTGAGATAGAGCATCGGCAGGAAATCAACGAAACGTAACAGATTGCGCAGCAGCGAAGGACCAAAAGTGATGGGCGTGCCATCGTCATTCACAACCCGAATCCCCATCCATTTTTTTCCGGGTGTGCGCCCTTGGCGGCTGACCTCAAAAAAGACGGGATAAAACCATTCGAGCAAAAACGTGAGAATCAACGCGAGACCAGTGCCCATTCGCCCGAGCAGGGAGAGAACAACAAATAACACAGTGATGATGCCGTAACGAATCAGGATATCCAGCAGCTGCGCCAATACACGCACTCCAAAACCTGCTGGGGTCAAGGGAAGCAGAGCGCCTTCCGGAGTTTCGAGCGATTGGCGGGTGTCGAGTAACAAATCCAGTTGTCCTTGTGTAACGTCGAACGGGAAGCGTCCGGTTATGTCGCTTAAATTATATTTTTCGGGCGATTGGGTAAAAGGCGAGGATAGCGGATAAGGCTTGCGCTGAATAGCGGGTTACAACCTCGTCAAAGCTTGCGTTGCGGGATTTTGCCCCCATCTAGGCGTTATAATTTGCGTCTCGTTTACAGATTCCGTTTAAAGGTTTACAGGATATGTCCCAGCAAGAACCCCCAAAAATCGAATTCCCTTGCGAAAACTACCCGATCAAGGTGTTGGGTGAGGCTGGCCCTGAGCTACACACGTATGTGGTCGAGATTATGGAACGCCATGCGCCGGGTTTTGATCAGGAGCGCATTACTATTAAAGAGAGTAGTAAAGGCCGCTATAACTCGCTGACGGTGTGGATTACCGCAACCGGTGTTGAGCAGCTGACAGCGATCCATGAGGATTTGCGCCTCAATCGCAGTATCAAAATGGTGATGTAACTTGAGCCAATTGAGTTTGGAAGTCATCAATCTCGGTCAGCAGGATTATCAAACCAGCTGGCAGGCGATGAGTGATTTCACTAATCAGCGCACTCCCGACACCATCGATCAACTCTGGCTGGTGGAGCATCCGCCCGTATTTACCCAAGGGCAAGCGGGCAAGGCGGAGCATCTGCTGTTTCCGGGCGATATCCCGGTGGTACAGACGGATCGCGGCGGGCAGGTGACTTATCACGGTCCCGGTCAGTTGGTGGCTTATCCGCTATTGGATTTACGCCGTTTGAATATAGGCGTGCGCGAGCTGGTGACCCGCATCGAGCAGACCATAGTGGCGACTTTGGCCCATTACGGCATTGAATCGGCGGCCAAGCCGGACGCACCGGGTGTGTATGTAAATGGCGATAAGATCGCCTCACTGGGATTGCGTGTACGCCGTGGCTGCAGTTTTCATGGGCTTGCCTTGAATGTGGATATGGATTTATCACCCTTCGGGCGGATTAATCCCTGTGGTTATCAGGGCTTGGCGATGACGCAAATCCACGACCTTATGCCCAATCCCCCAACACTTGCGCAGGTTCAAGACCAACTTGTTACGGAATTTGCGCGGAAATTGGGCTACGAAACCTGTACAATGCGCGCCATCGAATCTGGTCGGGAGCCGGGTAAGGGCTTGTGCGACACGCCGTAAATCCATCCCTGGAGGCTCGGCACCGCCATCCATGGCGGCGCACGGTCGCAAAACCCCTCACCCGACTCCCTTTGTGCCTCCGATAAGGCCGCAAGCAAAGAGCTTCTTTATGTCAGATCTACCACCTGTATCTACCTTTGTCCCTGAGCTGCAACCGGTCAAGCGCACCGAGCGTTATAAGCAGGGCGAAAAGTTGCGCGATGCCGACAAGGTTGAGCGTATTCCGGTAAAAGTAATTGCGTCTGATCGCGATGACTTGCAGCGCAAGCCAGATTGGATTCGCGTGCGTATTCCTGCATCGCCGGAAGTGGAGCGCATTAAATCCATCCTACGCAAAAACAAATTATCGTCGGTGTGCGAAGAGGCCAACTGCCCGAATCTGGGTGAATGTTTTAGCGGTGGCACGGCGACCTTTATGATCATGGGTGATATCTGCACTCGTCGCTGTCCTTTCTGCGATGTTGGCCACGGCAAACCCAATCCACTCGACGAACATGAGCCGCGCAAACTGGCAGAAGCGATTGCCGAAATGCGTTTGAAGTACGTGGTAATCACCTCGGTGGATCGCGATGACCTGCGCGATGGCGGCGCTCAGCATTTTGCTGATTGCATCCGCGAAGCGCGTGAACTGAGTCCAAAGCTGCAAGTAGAAGTATTGGTGCCGGATTTCCGTGGTCGCATGGAAATCGCGCTGGATATCCTCGAAAAAGAAGCGCCCGATGTGTTCAACCACAATATGGAAACCGTTTCGCGTTTATATCGCCAGGCGCGGCCCGGTGCGAACTACGAGTGGTCACTTGAATTGCTCAAGCAATACAAGGCGCGCCGTCCGGATGTGTTGACCAAATCGGGTTTGATGGTGGGCCTCGGTGAAACCAAAGAAGAAATTATCGAAGTGATGAAGCACATGCGTGAGCACGATATCGATATGCTTACCATTGGCCAATATCTGCAGCCGTCAAAAGACCACTTGCCAGTACAACGTTATGTGCACCCTGACGAGTTTGAGGAATACACCAAACTTGCAGAAGAGATGGGATTTAAACACGCAGCTTGTGGTCCATTAGTAAGATCGTCTTACCACGCCGATAAGCAGGCGCATGGTGAGGATGTAAAATGGTTTGGTGAAGCCAAGAAGGCCTGATTATTTTTGCGAGATCGATGCAAAAAAACTCCCGCCTGTCGGGAGTTTTTTATTCCCGGTTCAGGAAGATGAACTAGAGTAAGCCCACATTCATTGACGAATTAAGTTGTTATTGTGAAAGCACCTGCGGTAAATAAATCCCCCGAGCTACAAATCGCATTATTGGACAATCATCCTGAATTTTTTGCACAAGTTGCTTGCTGGCATCATCAAGAGTGTGAGCGTCAGGGGCTCAAATCGACATTGGCACTGCGGCAGCAGCGTCTGGTGTTGCACGTCAAAGAAAATCTCATTCCTAAAACCCTGGTTATTTTACGGCGCGGCAAATTAGTCGGCTGCGTGAGCCTGGTGAATTACACCTACCGCAGCAGTGAGCGGATGCCCAAAGTCGCGAGCGATTCACCGGTGTGGTTGAGTAATTTGTTTGTGATGGAAACACAACGAGAACAGGGTATAGGTTCAGCACTTATCGAAGCTGCAAAACATTATGCTCGTGATTTGGGCTTGTCAGAGCTCTGGTTATCGGCAACGGATTACACCGAGTATTATCAAAAACGCGGCTGGGAAATTATCCGCCGCACCCGCTTGGCGGGGCGGCAGGTGAATGTGATGCGGGTTGATTTATAAATCAATGCAACTTCAAACGCGGTCTCAACCAGCGATTCAATCTTCCTCCCAGCATAATTAATCCGGTGCGGATTAATCCGTGAATGGCGATTTGGTGCATGCGGTATAACGAAATATAAACCATGCGCGCCAAGCGGCCTTCAATGAACATGCTGCCGTTACTCAGGTTGCCCATTAAGTTGCCGACAGTGGAGTAGCTTGCTAGTGAGATAAGAGAGCCATGGTCGGTGTATTTGTAAGCTTGCATGGGATTGTTATTGAGTGTGGCAACTAAATTTTTATAACAAGTGGTTGCCATTTGATGTGCGGATTGCGCGCGCGGCGGCACGCGTGAGCCATCGGGGTTAGTGAATTGTGCGCAGTCGCCGATCGCAAAAATAGTGGTATCGCGTGTGGTTTGTAAAAACTCGTTCACATGCAATTGATTGATACGATTGGTTTCAAGCCCTGCGAGATTCGCCATAAAGTCGGGCACCTTAATTCCTGCTGCCCACACCATAATATCTGCAGCAATTAATTGCCCATCTTTGGTATGCAAGCCTTCTTTCGACGCGGATGTAATCATCGTGTTGAGTTTTACATCTACGCCGATTTTTACTAACTCACCGTGTGCTGAGCCAGAAATGCGTTCGGGCAATGCGGGCAAAATCCGTGGGCCAGCTTCGATTAGTGTTACATGCAAGTGATCGTTAGATACTGCATCAAAACCATAGTTGTGAATTTCATGCACGGCGTGATGCAATTCGGCCGAAAGTTCTACACCGGTTGCACCAGCGCCAACAATGGCAATACGCACATGTTCACTTGAACCGCTTACGCGCTGGATGTGCAAAAATTTATTCAGTAATTTGGTATGGAACTTGTGGGCTTGAGTTGGGCTGTCGAGAAACAGGCAATTATCTTTGACGCCTGCTGTGTTGAAATCGTTGGAGATAGAGCCGAGCGCAAGCACCAAATAATCGTAAGGGATGCGAGTTGAAGGAAGAAACTCTACACCGTCTTCATCTTGCATGGGGGCCAGAACGACCTCGCGTTTTTCGCGGTCAAGATCAATCATGCTGCCAACGCGAAAGAAAAAATGGTGTGCATTGGCATGGCCGCGATAACTGACGGCATCTACATCTTCGTCCATAGTGCCCACCGCAATTTCATGGAGTAGTGGTTTCCATAGATGCGTAGTGTTGCGGTCGATCAGTGTGATTTCGGCTTTCTTTTTGCGACCGAGTTTGCTGCCCAGTTTGGTGGCCAATTCAAGTCCTCCGGCGCCACCACCGACGACGACAATGCGCGGGACTTTATTTGGAGTTTGCGTTTGCATGGTGATACCTGCAGGTAAGTTGATAATTCTCTCTCATCATTTTGCGCTAAGGCCAGTTAAAAAATGGCGCGCTAGTGGCCGCTCGATAAAGCGATACGTATTTTGTTGCAGCACGGCAGAAAAATTTTCTTTTGCGGCGATATTTTTCCCGGCGCGATAATCGCGGTAGCCCGAGTAGAAAAAGTATTCAGTGCGCTCACAGCGATTGCTAACCGCCTGCTTGAGTTGATCGCGACTCATCTTGTCGGTCCAGTAGGCGTACATCGATGCTTCCCACTCGCTGTTGAGCGCCAGTTTCTTCTGCGCAATGAGACTGGTGAAATCTATATCAGCATGCTGGCTGATGATGTCGGCTTTAATAAAATCATAAACGGTAATATTTTTTTGCGCTTGTAAATAGTCTGTAAAACTCCGGGCCGCCTGCATCCACTCGCCCGAGTTCATATAAATTTCATGGTAAGCGGAATCACTGCTACTAAGACCCTGGGCTTTGGCTTGTTCTAACCATTGGTGCGCTGCGTTCTCCTTTCCTAGTATGGAATAGTTTTGCGCACTGAATGCAATATTTTCAGGGGTGGGTTCCAGTTCTACCAAAATGCCGGCTTCATGTAGTGCCAGTTGGTACATGTTTTTATCCAAGTACAAGCGTGCCAGCGCGTAATGCAGCCCTGCGCTCTCGGGTGAAAGTGGGACCGCTTGCTGATAGAAGCGAATAGCATCGCCCAAATAATTTGTCTGTTCGTAATTACAACCGCTAGCTTCGGCGCGCGCTTCATAAGTATTGGCGATGGCTTCGTATAAATCGCCCGAATCGGTAATGTGTTCCGCACCGAGTTTCAGGGTGGCGAGTGCGAGTGGGTAGTAATTTTCTTCGCGATACATTTTCGCGAGCTGGATATAAGCCTTGTCACTGTTTGGTTGTTCGTGAATGGCCGCAAGCAGGGCGCTATAAAGTTCAGGCAGATTTTTTTTGCCAGATTCTTTTTGTGCTACATAGCGGTGCAGGAATACTCCTAATGATGGTGCATTGACCTCGGCCTGGGTAGCGCTTGAAAGTTGGTTGAAAATGGCGGTTGCGTTGGCAAACGCCTTCTTATCGCCTGCAACTACATCTTCATAATAAATATTGTAGAGCAGTTTAAGTGTGGCCGGATTACCTGGAACCAATGTTAATACTTTGCGAAAATTGCTTTTTGCCAAATCGCGACTGCGTGCCGATTTTTTTCTCTCATCTTGCAGCAGATACGCAAGCCCCAGTTTGTAGTACAGCTCGGCGTTGCCGGGGGCTTGTTGGATTTCTTGTTCCAGGGCTGCTATTTCTGCTGCTTCATTCTTATCTTTTACCGCGACATTCGTGGCGGTCGACGGCGACTTAGGTATTTGTTGAGTGCAGCCGCCCACCAATAACAGCATGAGCGTTAATGCAACCGCGTTTGGTAATCGGAAAGTGTGCCAGGGTTTCAGTAAAAACATCATCGCATCGGCCTCAGAGTTTGTAGCCCAAGGCTTCTGCTTTTTTAAAGGATGCATCTGATTCTGGCAGCAGTTGGTTATACCCCTGTGCCAACCCCAACACATAATATGCCTCTGCTTTTTGGGGCGCCGCTTTTACGGCTTGTTGGGCTGTGACCAAGGATTTTTCATAGGCACCATTTTTAATGTGCAGCTTGGTCAATGCAATCAGGCTTACTACATCAGTTTTTCCATTGCTTTCCAATGCGATGAGCTCGGCTGCTGTTTTATTGTATTCATAGCTCAGTGTCCAATCATTGGATTCAATCAGTTCGTTGGTCTTTTTATAAAAGTCACCATAGTCCTGTAGTGCAATATTTGCCGGTTTGACAGTGAGCTCCAAATTCACCAGATAGCGATTGTTTTCCTGTTGGCCTGTTTGCTTCAATGTGTAATAGGCATTGTCGATATTTTCCCCCTGGGTTCTCACGCGTACATGGTGGTCGCTATCGGGGCTGGCAAATATAATGCGTGCGCGCAAGGTATAACCCGGGTCTACTACGTAAGCTTGTTTGCGATCTTGTACCGTATGCAGATTGCGCAAATCGGCAAATAAATTGGTGAGCTGGGTAATGCTAAAGCTGTAATTGATAGGCTCTTTTTGACCGCCCCACACATTGGTAAAGGAAAAGCGGCCGCTAATTGTAAATGGGCTCCACAAATTGTCGGCATTGCTTGCTGTTAATTCAGTAACTTCGGCTGCGTTATAAATTTGGCCAATGAGTTCGCGAAAATACTTATCGCGCTCGCTGGAGTATTGCCACATGCTGCGCAGGCGTTGTTCATATAGACCGCCAAAGTTCAATTTGAAACTGGCTTGGGCATCGCGCCCGGAAAATTTATCAAATACCAACTCCAGATCAGCAAAATGTTCTTTCGCCGGGAGTGTGGGCAGCACGCTGATGCTTTGGGTTTTATTGTTGACGATCAAGGCGGGTTGCCCTTCAATGCCAACGGAAAAACCCGGATACAAACTGGTTTCACCGGTGGTATCCATCCAGATTTCCTGCAATCCATTTTGCGCAGGGATATGCACAATCATATGATCAAAACTGACGCCCGGTACTTGCATGTCCGGTATGCCGCGCCCACGGGTCACGATCAATGCCGGGTCTGCGCTTATGCCGAGTTCGCGCAATAACATCACCGCTAAAATGGATTGGTCTTTGCAATCGCCATAACCATTCCTGAGCACTTCAGCGGCATTGTGTGGTTCATAACCGCCGCGCCCTACGTGGGCAAAAACATAGCGTACCCGATCTTGTATTGCGCGATAGACCGCTTTGGTTTTTTGTTCAGGTGTGAGCGCCGTTTTTTTTATTTCGGCAATTAATGCATTGAGCTTCACATCGCTCACTAAATGCGGTTCTACCAAACTATCAGCCCAGCTCGCTACATCATTCCAACGTGCAGTGGTGGCGACGCGCAAGTAAGGGGCGTAGTTGTGCTCGCGCGACATGGCGTTTTGCAATTCAATTTTGGGGAGACTTTTTCCAGTCCAGGTCACAATTTGTTGTGTGCCCTTGACGCTGCGTTGCTGTGTAATCTGATAGCGACTGGTGTCGCTGCTGGTGAGTTTGATGGTGGCCGGAGCGGTGATTTGTAGTTCACTGGTCACTATCCCATCTGCACGCGTACCTTGACCTGCCGCGCGGTCTTCCCACCAATGAAAACTGAAACTGTCAAACCACTGGTTGGGCACCATTTTTTTGGTATCGGTGTAGCGATATTGGAATTCGATCACTGAACCTTTGCGCACATTCGGCAACGAAAACAATAACTCTTTGCGATCGTGATAAAAATTTTCGTCCGTCGGGCTTTGGATTTGGGTGGCATCGGCTTTGATGCTGTCCATCTTGCCATCGGGTGTGCGCACATTCGCAAACTCAAGTGCGATGTCTTCATAAAAGCTGTTGAAGCTTACGCTGATCTGGCTGTAATCGCGCACTGCTTCATCGCTGTTAATGTAAACCGCCACATAGGATGTAGCATGGCTCATTAGCTGTTCGTCGATATGCACTTCGGTTTTGCGCAGCAGCACTTGGGCTTCACCAAGACTGCTGGGTTTAACACCTTGTACCAGAGTTTTTAAGGGCGGGGCAATGCGTTGGATTTTTGCATCCACTTCTTCTGCTTTGGTGCTGATTGCCGCGAATAATAAGCCAATGGCTACTACGCCGGGCAACCAGCGGTTTTTAGTTAAAAAATTTGTCACGCATTCTCTCCAAAATACGGTACACGTTAAAAATAGCCGTGCTTCTTTTTTTATTGCTATTTGCTGTAGTGTTTTTCTGTTGTTGTAATTTTTTAGCGCAACTTCTTATTACCTGTTACAAATGCTAGCTACTAGAGCGCAACCCATTTACGTTCGGCCGCACTGGTAAAGATCGCATCGATTACGCGCATATTGGCGATCGCATCTACCAGCGGTGTAGGTACAGTGGTGTTATTAAAAACGCTGCGCGCAAATGCATCGCCCATTGCGCTGTAGTGATTGTTATCGGGGACTTCGATAATTTCCTGCACACGATTGCGCGTGATGCGGACGCGTTGCACTGGCTCGCTGCTGTCATTGTAAAATGGGCGCTCGATATACAGGCTGCCTTCATCGCCGATTGCCTCTGCATATTGGATTGGTTCAATTTTGGTTGCGGAGGTAAAGCTGGCGCTGCCTGCGGAAAACTCCATAATGCTCGATGTCAGGCAATCCACTTCTTCACCGGGCATAGGTGTAATCTGGCCAAGCACTTGTTGTGGCTCTTCATTGAATAACCAGCGCGACAGCGAAATGGAATAGCAGCCGATATCCAGCAGCGCCCCGCCGCCCATATCCACTTTGTTACGGATATTGCTTGGCTCGCGATTGTTGTAGGAAAAATGCGAGTGCACCGCATAGAGTTTGCCAATACGGCCTTCATCCACCAGCTGCTTGGCGAGTTGCCATTGTGGATGAAAGCGATACATAAACGCCTCCATCACTTTGAGCTGTGGATGTGCGTTAGCAGCATCGACCAATCGCTGCGCGTCAGCAGTATTCAATCCCAACGGCTTTTCGCAGAGCACATGTTTGCCCGCTTGCAGCGCTTTGATCGACCAATCCACATGCAGGTGATTGGGCAGCGGGTTGTAGATGGCATCTATATCCGGATCAGCTAGCAATTCATCGTAGCTGCCATAGGCGCGCTCGATTCCTAAACTGTCGGCTACTGTGCGCGCACTTTGCTCATCGCGTGAGCATATGGCGAGTACTTGATTGTGAGTGGATTTTTGTAGTGCAGGAATGACTTTTTCGCGGCCGATTCTGGCGGTGCTAAGCACCCCCCAGCGAAGTTTTTGCATAGTATTTTCCTAGAGCATAAATGAATAATTATGGCTGCCAGTGTAGCGCAAGCGCGGCTCGGGAGTGAGCCGCGAGGGGAGATAAATGCGGGAAAAAGAGCGATTTAACGAGGATTTACCAAGGCAATACATCGCCATTGGAATGCCAAAAGGTACCGCTGTTGTCCAGCGTCAAACCAGCAATGCGCTGGTTCAGGCGTTGGGCGGATTCGTCGGCAGAAATATCGCCACCAAAATTCACCATCGCGGTTTGCACAAAGCCCGGGTGCAGTATCGCCACGGCAATACCACGTGGTTTTAAATCCCGTGCCAGCGACATAGCGGCGGCATTGAGCGCGGCTTTGGACATGCGATAGCCATAATAACCACCCGAAGTGTTATCGGCGATGGAGCCCATGCGGCTGGTGATAAAAGCGATTTTTGCACCCGTATTCAAATTGCCAAGCAGGGCTTCGGTGACGCGCAGCGGCGCCTCGGCATTGATCAGGAATTGCTGCTGGATATTGTTGTAATCAATCTTGCCCAGTGTTTCGCTCAGGAAGACACCGGCATTGTTGATCAGCAAATCAATGGATTTGCCACCCAACGTATCGGCCAATTGCGCAAGCGCCTGCGCATCGGTCACATCAACCCCTGCGATTACGCGCGCGCCGGATTCAGTTAATTCTGGCGATGCCGTGCGGCACAAACCAATCACTTTCCAGCCCTGTGCAAGATAGATTTTGCATAACGCCAATCCTATGCCGCGATTGGCGCCGGTAATTAATGCAGTTTTCATCGTTGTTCGCTCCCATTAGTTTCCACAGGTAGTTTGCACACAACTGCTAGTGAAGTTGCATTGCTAATGGGCGAAGCCTAGCTGATTTGCCTCGGCGACGGGTTAATTTTTTACGGTGTGTTTCACCAAACGCATCACCAGCGGGCGCACGATCAAAATACAAACGAAGGCTGAGGGCATCGCAATGCGATAGGCGTGTAGCACCTGCTGCAGATAGTGGTCCGCGATACCGCTATTGGCCGCGACGATAATCAATGACATCAAAAACGCCATGATCAGCGACATATAAAACGCAAACACGATGGGCATGTATTTGAGCGGCAATTTTCTATTGCTGGATTGAAGTATGGAATCTTGCATGGGTAACTCCTGAGTAGCTTAGAGATGAAGCCGTTGTATGGCTGCGATGAGTGGCACTGTAGGGGGAAGGGCGAGCGCCCGGTAGATCTGCGCCGGCATTTACTGTATTAATCAAAACTTATTAATAGATTTATTTATTCGGAAGCAAACCTATGGATACCCTGCGTGGAATTGAATGTTTTGTGCGTGCGGTGGAGGGCGGCAGTATTGCTGCAGCGGCACGGCGGGTGGGGATTAGTGCGGCGGCGACCAGTCAGAACATTGCGCGGCTGGAGTCGTATCTCGGTGTGCGATTGCTGACGCGCACCACCCGTAGTTTGGCGGTGACTGATGCAGGCAAAGTTTATTACGACAAGGTATCGCTATTAATCCATGAATTGGAGTTGGCGCGTTCGGCAGTGACGGATGTGCAACAAGAGTTGCAGGGGCGTTTGTGCATCGCCTCAACCGCCGCTTTCAGTCGTCACGTATTGGCGCCTTTGATCCCGGCGTTTAATCAACGCCATCCGCGTTTGGAAATTGAACTCACATCGACTGACCGCCGTGTGGATCACGTACAAGAATCGGTGGACGTTAGCATCCGCATCAAACAGCAATTGGACGATGGAATGGTCGCACGCAAAATTGCCACAGTGCCGACGATTTTTTGTGCCTCGCCGGATTATATTGCGCGCGCAGGTCGGCCGAAGACTCCATTGGATTTGCGCGAGCATGATTGCCTGGTATTTCGCTTAGCGGCAGACGGGCGATTTTTGCGCTGGGGCTTTGTAGAAAACGGTGTGCGTTTTGACGCGGAGGTGCGCGCAGCAATTATCAGTGACGACATAGATGTGCTCGCACGGCTTGCAGTAGCAGGCGGCGGCATCACCCGCTTGGCTGCATTTGTTGCCAATGATTATTTGCATCGGGGTGAGCTGAAAGAAATATTTACGTGCAATGAGTGCACTGGTTTCAATGCGGAAGTCGAACCGCTGGATATTTACGCCTGCGTGCGCGACCGCCATCAATTGACGCCAAAAGTACGTGCGCTCATGGATTATTTGGTGGAGGCACTGCCTGCGGAGTGGCGAGCGGTGTGATTGCATAAGTGTGGTTATGTTTTGTAATGGGATTATCTGCAGACAGGTGATATTTGTTGGTAGGTTGGTGGTGAGCTTGCGAACCGCAACAATGAAAGGTTAATCATTATTGAAGTGATATTCTTCAATGGTAATTTCAATAATCACGGCTTTGGCTTTTTAATATGCTGTTATACATTTATCGATGTCTAGATAGATCAGAAACAAAGGAATCTAAATGAAGATTATTATCGCATTGATACTAGCAACGCCAACTTGAGGGATTTCTTTACTGATTTTATTTCTATACATGATCTATAAAACAAAGAGCGTCAAGCCTAACCTAGAAAAGGTAATAGTCTACCTATCTAAGAATGAGAGCACTATCGGGACATTCTTTAAAGAAATAAGTTATCCGCAGGCTCTTGCGTATGCTACTGAATTGGGAGCGATTACTAATCGAATAGGTAGTTCAATACAGCGACGTTGTGCGCGCTATTGTAAATAGGGCAGTCGCGGTAGAGACAAAAGCGCTTGACTCTGACGTTGCAGAAGGCTTGATGATTCAATCGTCGCTAAAGACAGTGAAAATTTGGGGAGATGGTATGGGAAAAAATACTACATACAGCGTTAGCGAGCTGAGCAAGCTGGCGGGAGTCTCTGTGCGCACGCTGCATCATTATGATCAAGTAGGAATCCTGAAGTCACATCGTCGATTGGAGAATGGCTACCGGGAGTACACTTACGATCACCTCATAACACTGCAGCAAATCATTATCTATCGGGAGTTGGATTTCTCGATTAATGACATTAAGCAATTGCTGGATGTTGAAAATTTCGATTTGCTAAGTGCCCTGGAAGCCCAAAAAACTCTACTGTTAGAGCGACATAAGAAAACCCTTTCGATGATTAACAGTATAGAGGTGACTATGACTAACATTCAGGGCAAAAGAAACGTTGAGATTATGTTCGAGGATCTACCCAAGGAAAAGCTTGAATCGTGGGACACTGTTTTGCAAAGTGCCTGGGGCATTAGTTTTACCGGCGCTCTTCAGCGTGTTTCTGGGAACCTTACCGAAGATCAAGCGAGATGCCTTAAAGAAGAAAATGAGGCTGTCGTCAAAGAATATGTAGACCATATAGATTTCCCCATTGAATCCAAAGAAATTCAGAATCTGGTAAGGCGCTCCATCCAGCTATCCAATTTTATGCTGCAAGGCGATTCGCATGGAGAGATGGACTACGAAAAGGCAGTTTTTGTAGCAGAAAAAATGATGAAAGACCCTGAGGTACAGGAAATTCATAGCTTCTATCATCAGGATTTGGCCCACCATTTTGGTAGAGCCATGCTGTATTTCGCGGAGCACAATCTGAAGGACGGCGGAGGGCGTGCGTAAGCACGTAGGTACGATTAGCGCAGCGTAATCGTACGAATAAAAAATCAATCGAAGAATTTCAAGAGGGAAGGAAATGCCCAATAAAGGCAGGAATTTATCCCGCAAACTGGTGCGGGATAAAAGAGTGGAAATTGGAGCGGATGAATAACATGTGTACGATTACGCTGCGCTAATCGTACCTACAAAGACTCATTAATCTCGCTTCATCTTCGGCAACAAAATAGTCACTACGCCCAGCAGCGGTAAATACGCACAATAATTAAATACATGCTCGATGCTTGTCGCATCTGCCAGTGCACCTAATATCGTCGCTGCAATTCCGCTGATACCAAAAGCAAAGCCAAAAAACACACCGGAGATCATGCCAATTTTCGTCGGCACCAGTTCCTGTGCGAATACGATAATCGCGGAAAATGCCGAAGATAAAACCAATCCAATCACTACCGATAAGACCGCTGTCCAAAACAAATTGCAGTAAGGCAGAAGTAGCGTGAAAGGTGCAACGCCGAGGATGGAAATCCAGATCACCGCTTTGCGGCCAATCTTGTCGCCAACCGGCCCGCCAGCAAAAGTGCCTACTGCGACTGCGGCTAAAAATAAAAACAAAAATAATTGTGCATCTGCCACCGAGGTGGAAAATTTTTCCATTAAATAAAAGGTGTAGTAATTGGAAAACGCGGTCATGTAAATGTATTTGGAAAAAACCAAAAACGCTAATACTGCGATTGCGCCAATTACTTGATTGCGTGACAGGTGCGCAAAGTGTGAGTGCTTTTTGCCGCTCTTAATCGATGCCCGCGAGCGAATTGTCCAGCGTGCTACGCTGAATAAAACGGCAAAGCCGACAATGGCAAACAGGGTGAACCAGCCAATGGCACCTTGGCCACGCGGAATAATTATCGCCGCTGCCAACAATGGGCCTAATGCTGCTCCTGCATTGCCACCTACTTGAAACGATGACTGCGCAAAACCAAAGCGTCCGCCGGATGCCATGCGCGCAACACGCGATGCTTCCGGGTGGAAAGCGGATGAACCCAAACCAATTACCGCAGAGGCAATCAATAACCATGCAAAGCTGTTGGCGAATGCCAGCATTATTAAGCCAACCAACGTGAACAGCATGCCGGAGGGCAATAAATAAGGTTTGGGGTGTTTGTCGGTGTAGAGTCCGATTGCCGGTTGCAGCAGCGACGCGGTTATCTGGAAGGCCAGGGTAATCAGGCCGACTTGAGTAAAACTCAGCGCGTAATCGGCTTTCAGCATCGGATAAATCGCTGGCAGCACCGACTGTATAAGGTCGTTAATCAGATGAACAAAGCTCACTGCTCCGATGACGGGCAATATCGTCTTGGTGTGATCGAAGGTATTGGCAGGTGCAGTCACTGGCGGGATCTCGCTCAGCACGGCACCGGCAGGCGTAAGGGTTTCTATCTGGCTCATAAATACCGCTTTTAAAGGGAACAATGGTGCCATCACGCAGGTAACGGCATGGCTGGTCAGTATAAAGTGCGAAAAAAAACAGAAATGACATAAACTGTCGAATAAGTGACAAGTTCGATGGTGTATCAGACCGGATTTTGGAGAAGCGATGAGTATTGTTCAGCAGCGTAGCCCTGAGGCTTTGCAAAACGTGCCGCGCCCCATCGTGGCGTGGGGCGGGCATTACCGTAGTGGCGATGAGATCCCGGTGCATACCCATCCACGTGCACAGCTGCTTTATGCGGTTGACGGGGTGATGCGGGTGATCACACCAAACAGCGTATGGACGATCCCTTCCCATCGCGCGCTTTGGGTTCCACCTAATGTTGAGCATCACTCTTTTATGATGAGTGATTTGGAAATGCGCACGCTTTACGTGAGCGCCGATATTCCACTGTCGCTCGGGACTGAGTGCCGCGCCATTGCCGTTTCAGGGTTATTGCGCGAACTGGTTTTAGGTTTGTTGCAGGAGCCGACCGAATATCCAATACCGGGACGGGGCGAGCATTTGGTTGCGCTGATTTTGATGGAGATAGATCGTGCGGCGACGCAATCGGTAGAAATCCCTTGGCCGAAAGATCGCCGGTTACAAACGGTTTGCCAATTTGTGATGAACTCTCCCGGGATCAGCCATACGATTGATGATCTCGCGGCGATGGCCGGTGCCAGTGCGCGCACATTGATTCGCTTATTTCCCAAAGAAACGGGGCTGAAATATCATCAGTGGGTGCAACAAGTCCAGCTTGCTGAAGCGATTTGCCGCTTGGGGCGCGGTGAGAGTATTGCACGCATTGCCAGCTTTCTGGGTTATGCCAGCCCCAGTGCATTTTCAGCTATGTTTAAACGCAGTTTTGGGGTTACGCCGAATCAATATCTTCACGCGCAGGTGGGTGATTCAAAATAAACTAATCCAGTGGTGCCATCACCTGTGGCAATTTTCCTGTCCACTTTTTAAATGCGCGGCGCAAATTGGCGGCATCGTAAAAATGCAATTTCTGCGCGACCTGCTCATGAGTCCATCCTCCCTGGGTTAGCCATTTAATGGCTAAATCCCGTCGCACCAAATCGTATTGCGCTTGAAAGTGGCTGTGATGTTTTTTCAACTTGCGTTTGAAGCTGGCGCTGCTCATGGAAAAATCGGACGCAGTTTGTTCGAGGTTGGGCGCGTGCTGGATATTATTGTGCAAATAATTATAAGTCTCGGCTAAAAAACCTGGCTGCATTACCGGCGCGTTCAAGGTTATCGCCGTGCGCGCATGAGTGGCTAATTCAGGATTGGATTTCTTCCAGGGAAGGTGCAAGTGTGAGCGCTCAATCGCCATGGCATTCACCGGCGCATTAAATTGAACCTTGCAACTTGAGTTGCATTGAGTGTGCAAGTGGACTTGATACTGCTCAATATAGGCAGCGGTGTTGTGGGTAAAATAAAACTGCCAGGGCATGCTGGTGCCCGTTTGCCAACGGCTGAGAGAACTTAATGCCGTTGCCATCATCTCCAGCAAAAAAATCTGCGCGCTGTCAGCACCGCAAGCATCCTGCCAGTAAATAACTAATCGATCCTGTTCATAACTCAAGCGCGGCGCGATAAATGGGCTGAGCAATTGTGGATGTGCAATGAGCGTGTCGAGTGCATCTTGCAGGCTATGGGAATTGGCCAGCGCTACCGCTGCAGCCTCCGTATTATCCTGCAGCAATCTGTGCCCTAATAAAAAACTCAGGTCTGGTTGCGCGCTGTGTTTTTGCACATTATGAATTAATTGGAAACACTGCTGTGGAGACAGTTGCACATTATTGCGGGCAATGTCTTCGCAAAAAATGCCGGTACCACGCAGCAATTTATGCTCTTCTACACCACGGCTGAGCGCCAATTCAATTAACGTCTGCGGCCAGTATTGCGCTGCAATAAAAGCAGTATCAATTTCGTAATAGGGTTCGGGCGCATAGTGCTCAGCAGTGGAACACTCGGCGATAAGGGTTGGATTTATCACGGCGATCATCAAGCGGCGCAAGCAATAGTGGGGTTGCGTTTTTCTTTACTGGATAGCAGGGCAAGTGTCGCACGCTCAATTAGCATCACCGGGTTATCCGTACTATTGTGTTCGGAATTACTCAGCGCAATCCCGATGCTGACCGAGTGAAATACGCTTTCGCCTTGGGCGTGGGTTTTGTAGGCAAAATTTTGCACCGCAGCAGAAATTTCCCGAGCAATGGTCTCTGCCACCAGCCGCCCGGTATTGGGCAGCACCAATGCGAATCTATCGCCTGCATAGCGACACAATAAATCCTGGCGACGAATGTTGAGCAGAATCAATTCGCCCAGCGCCTGCAGTAAATGATCACCTTGTTGATGGCCATAACGGCGATTAATTTCGCTAAAGCTATCGACATCAATTAATAGTAACGCCAGTGTTGTGTTGGCGTGGGCTTGTGCAGAGAGCGTTTGGGTTAATTGCTTGCGTAAATAATCGGCACCATTCAGGTTGGTGGTGAAATCCAGTCCGCGATGTTCGCGAAATAATTGCTCTCGTTTACGCAACTGCTCGGTAATGCTGAGCTGCTCTTTGTGCCAGTGATAAATGCCGAGGGTGAGCAGTACCAAGCCAATGGGCATCAAACCGGATTCAATCCAATGATCCCAATGCGATGCCTCAGGGAAGCGTAGGAATTCATCCAAACAATCCTGAAACCCTGCAATAAACACACAGCTGAGCCCCAAACTTAAAAATTGTGTTACCCGGCCAGCAGGACGGCTGTGCAATATCAACAGCAGCCAGACTAATGCCAAACTTGCTGCACCGCCTTCGCTCAGTACATCCAGCCAATTAATTTCACTCCAGAGTTTTATGTCCGCAATTGCCAAGCCAGCGAGCAAGACACAATTTGCGCCCATGCCGACAAAAAAGAGTTTCCATTTATGGTGTTTCAACATAATTGTTTCACTGAAGCGGGACACAGGAATAAAGGTGCTGCACCGATAACAGATGAATGTGACATTTTAATGAATGCAGTTTAGGTGATGCAAAAAGCAACGAATAACTTACCGGGAGGCAAATCAGCTCAGGGTATTTGTTGGCAGCCAAGCCTGCTCGTCACAGAAGTGTCATTTTCTCCGCCTAGTTTGGCGTCGTCTAAAGCACTCACGCCTCGGGGAAATTTATTGTGAAAAATTTTATGTCTATAACAAGCAAAAAAAATCGCTTTACCAAAACGGCAATGGCAGTGGTCATTGCCGGGATCTCTGCCGGCTTTGTCGGAAGCGCACTGGCCGATGGCCGTATTGAAGGCCAAATTAAAGCAACTGAAAAAGGGATTGCTTTACAGGGTGCAAAAATTCGTATTGTGGAATTGAATCGCGAAGCGGTTAGCCAGCGCGATGGGCGCTTTGTTTTTCTCGATGTAAAACCGGGTAACTACACTCTGGTTACCAGTTACATAGGTGCTGATGATATGCAGCGCTCAGTGACCGTAGTTGATCAAAAAGCCACGCGCGAAAGTTTCCAATTGGTCGGCGTATCCGGCTTGGTCGAAAACGTTATTGTAGTTGGACAGGCTGCCGGCATTAACAAAGCGCTCAACAAACAGCGCAGTGCAGACAATATCGTTACTGCCGTATCTGCCGACGCCATCGGCCAATTCCCTGACACCAACGTCTCTGAATCTTTGCAGCGCTTGCCGGGCTTGTCGATTGAACGCGATCAAGGTGAGGGCCGCTATGTGCGCGTGCGCGGCATGGGCCCAGACTTTAACGCAGTGACGATAAATGGTGTGGGTGTTCCCGGCCCGGATGCCGATCGCCGTGCAGTAGCGCTCGACGTAATTCCTTCAGATCTGTTGGAAAATTTAACTGTTACCAAAACCCTGACACCGGATATGGATGCTAACTCACTCGGTGGCAGTATCGATGTGCAAAGTTTGTCAGCATTTGACCGCGATGGCTTTTTTTATCAACTGACTGCTGAAGGCAGTTACGATGACAATACCGAAGAGACCAGTCCAAAAGGTGCGCTAACCGCAAGTAATCAATTCAGCTTAGGTGGCGGTGAAAATAATTTTGGTGTTGCGTTTGGTGTGAGTTCATTCAAGCGTAAATTCGGTTCGGATAACGTTGAAACTGGCGGAGCTTGGGATTTTGGGGACGGTGAAGGGCGTTTGGAGGAACTGGAGCAACGCGATTACACCATTACCCGCGAGCGCTCAGGTGTAACTCTGAATTTGGATTACAAACCCAATGACAATACCGATTTGTACTGGCGCAATCTTTACAGTGAATACACTGATTCAGAAATCCGTTTGGCTAATGTGATCGAATTTTTCCAGGAAGAGGAAAATGACGAAGGAGAGATAGAAAGAGGCGGTACCTCTGTGGCAGAAGGGGAATTCAATTCCGCGGAAGTGCAACGCGAATTAAAAGACCGAACTGAAACACAAAAAATCCTATCGACTTCGTTGGGTGGCCAAACCCGTTTGGATAAATGGACAATCGATTATCGTGTTGCCTACAGTGATTCTAGTGAGGATGAACCGAAAAATATTGCCGGTGCAATCTTTAAAATCAATGAAGATGTGATCGCCGATGAGGCTTTTGATCTTTCTTACAGAAATACCGACAAAATCTATCTAACCGCGCCTGAGGAATACTACCAGCCAGCGAGCTACTATCTTGATGAAGTGGAATTAGGTAGCACTAATACCAATGATGAAAGCACAGCCGTCAATCTGGATTTTGCGCGTGAACTTAACTGGGGCAGCAATCCGGCCGAAATAAAATTCGGGGCAAAATATACCGGACGCAGTAAAGATAACGATGTAGATGTTTGGAGCTGGAATACAGAAGAATTTTCTGGCGATGCCTCGCTCAGCGCGTTTTCTGGTGGTGAAGTGGATTACGCTTTCGGCCGTTTTGGCAATACCATCAAATCAGCCCCGGTAATCGCAGCGATCGATGAGGAGGAAGAAGAGGAAGCGGAAAGCAGCATAGGCGACTATGACATTACCGAGGACACCAGCGCCGCTTATGTGATGGGTACAGTTGATATCAGTGATTGGCGTGTTCTGGCGGGCGTGCGCTATGAAAATACCGATTTCACTGCACTGGGCTATGCATACGATGAAGGTGCCGCGGATGATAAAAAGCTGAGTGAGCAATCGTTTAAAAACTCTGATGATTATTTTTTGCCAGCTTTGCACATTCGCTATAGCATCGATGAAAAAACCCAATTGCGTGCCGCTTGGACTAACTCGGTGGTGCGCCCCGGTTTTGCACAATTGTCTCCCGGTAAATTAATCGATGGTGATGAAATAGAATTCGGCAATCCTGATTTAAAAGTCATGGAATCAAGCAATATCGATTTCGGTATTGAACATTATCCTGGCTTGGCTAGTGTCGTTTCCGCTTTCGCCTTTTATAAGTCCATTGATAATTTTGTTTACCAAACCGATTTGGGTGGCATTGGCGAGTTTGAAGATTATGACCATGCGGTGACCTTTGCTAATGGCGATACCGCAGACATTCTTGGTATCGAGCTGGCCGCATCCAAACAATTTACCAGCCTTCCTGCCCCTTGGGATGGTTTGCTGCTCGGTGGTAATGCCACCTTTGTCGATTCGGAAGCGAAAATTGGCAGTTATGACGATGGCGATTTTGTCGCGCGCGACATTCCTATGCCGAGCCAATCCGATACTTCGGCAAACTTGATGGTTGGTTATGAATCAGATCGTATTAGCATGCGCTTATCGGCTAACTATAAATCCAATTATTTATTGGAGGTTCAAGAGCCGGCAGATGCGAACTACGATGCTTATGTCGATGATCAACTGCAGTTGGATTTCTCATTGCGCTATTATCTTACCGAATCAATCAAGCTACATTTTGAAGCGCTCAATTTAACTGACGAAGTTTATTACTCCTACGTTAAAGATGCTAAATACAATTCGCAGTACGAAAGTTACGGCGCGACTTATAAACTGGGCATTACCTTTATGCAATTTTAAGTTTTGATTAAGTTTGCGTTTGTAGTCTGGATGGCTCTTGCGGGAGCCATTTAATAAAAAGGTTTGGATTATGATTTGTTTGCGTAACTCATTAGTAACTAGCGTTCTTTTCGGCTTGTGTGCGTCGGCATTTGCTGTGAATAGTACTCCGCATAAATTGCCTGCATCGTTGCAGGAACCAACAATTGCTCCCTTGCCGATAGTGCAGCAACAGCAAACTACTTATCTTGCGTTGGGGGACAACATTGCATGGCGCGATGAGAGCGGTAACTTGCTTGCACAGCTCAAGCAACCAGCGGAATTGGTGGATTGGCGTTATCCGGTGCAAGTGCAAGGCGCAGGAAAAATAACCCGGGAATTAGTTGCGGCAACGGTGTTTTTGCCAGAGCAACAACCGGGTTTAGTCGCACTTGATCCAACAACGGGCAAGTTGCGCGAGCTACTGCGCATACCGACACCCGCATTTAAAATTGAAAACCTGTGCTTGAGTCGCGCCGGCAGTAACAATTTATCGCTTTATTTGTTGGATGAACGCGGCACTGCTGAGCATTGGTTAGTCATTGATGCCAGCGGCAAAGCAAATGCAAAACTGCTGCGCCGTGTACCCATTGCACCTAATAGCAAATCCTGTGTGGTCGATGATGAACAGGATTTATTATTTATCGCTGAAGAGGGTGTTGGTATTTGGGCGCAGGGCGCATCGGAAGAATCGGCGCCTGGCCGTGTTGCTGTGGATATGCAAAAGCCGTTTGGAAAATTATCTGGCAGTGTGGAATCGCTTGCGCTGGTGCCGCAAGGCTTGATCGCTGCCATTGCCGAAGAAAAGCAACTGGCGATTTACAGTATTCAGAAAGAAAAATTTTCCCAGTTGCAGGTAATTGATCTTCCCGGCACGGACGAGCCTGAATTAGTTAAAGCCGTCGTACAAAAAAACGAAGCCAATAAAAGCCTCATCACGTTAATAGTGGGTGACGAAAAAACTGGTAATCAACAATTGTCATTGCCTTGGGCTGCTAAAGCGCAAGCCAAGCCGACACATTCCATTGTGAGTGTCACTGCCGATGTACAAACGCAAGTTATGGCACGTTTTGGTGACGCGGCAGATGATCCTGCTATTTGGGTTAATAAAAAGCGCCCGCAAAAAAGTCTGGTGATTGGTACTAATAAACAACAGGGCTTATTTGTGTACGATTTAAACGGCAAAGAAGTACAGCATTTCAATACCGGCAAACTCAATAATGTTGATGTGCGCTACGGTGTACAGTTTGGTAAAAAAATTGTCGATATCGCTGTGGCGACTAATCGCGATGATAATAGCTTGGCGATTTATACCATCGACCCGAAAAATGGAAAATTGACTTTCTCGGGCAGTGTGGCAACGAATCTGGAGGATATTTACGGATTTTGTTTGTATCAAAATACTAATGGCACAACCTATGCCATTCCCAATGCAAAAAGTGGCGAGTTCCAGCAAATCCAATTAGCTGCCATAGAAAGCCAGAGCAAGAAAAATTCATGGGTATGGCAAGGTGAAAAAGTGCGTAGCTTTTTCGTGAAGAGCCAGCCTGAAGGATGCGTTGCTGATGATAAAAACCAGCGTTTGTTTGTTGGTGAGGAAGATGAAGCTGTGTGGACCATTGGCGCAGAACCTACGGCGGGAACACACGTTGAATTAGTCTTGCGTGCCGGCGATGTGTTGGTGGCGGATGTTGAGGGTATGGGTATCTATCAAGGGAAAGAAAAAAACTATTTGGTGGTATCCAGTCAGGGCAACAATAGTTACGTCATTCTTGAGGCAATTGCGCCCTACAAGGTGCGTGGTGTAATCCGCATTGATTTGGATGCAGAAAAAAGTATCGACGGTGTTTCGGAAACCGATGGCCTTGAAGTGACCCATGCAAATCTGGGTGGCGCTTTCCCGGAGGGCATGTTGGTTGTGCAGGATGGCCATAAAGTCATGCCGGAAGCGCCGCAAAACTTTAAGTATGTTAGCTGGGAAAAAATTCGTAGCGCATTAGCGCTTGAGTAATGGTGTCGATAATGAACAGTAACAATAGAACACCGGCAGTCGATGTCGATGATATTCCGGTAAACCCGTCGGCGAACCCTTGGTTGTCGGAGGTGGTTGCCAATCGTCGGACCTTATTAAAAGGCAGTTTGGGTTTGGCGCTGGGTGGATTTTTAGGTGGGAGCTTATCAGCCTGCGCAGTTGGTGATAGAAAAGCATCGTCATCATTTCCATTAAAAACAATCTCGCCCAACATTGGTTTTTCATCGGTCGCCATTCAAACTGCGCAAGATTTTGATCGTGTAGTGGTTGCGGATGGTTATAGCGCGCGTGCATTTTTTTCCTGGGGTGATGAAGTGGTTGCAGGTGCTGCGGCCTGGAAAGCAGATGCAAGCAATAGCTGGCAGGAACAGCAGTTGCAAGCCGGCCAAAACCACGACGGCATGGCTTATTTTCCGTTTGCGGATGCGCCTAATGATCATGGGTTATTGGTGATCAATCATGAATATACCAATCCCACCTTGCATCCCACTGGCCCCACCGAAACGCGTGATGCACAGGGCATTATTCATCGGCCTGAGCATGAAGTATTAAAAGAACAGGCAGCGCATGGCGTGAGTGTGATTGAAATTAAACGCGATCAGCTGGGCCAGTGGCAACGCGTAAAAGGGTCGGCGCTTAATCGTCGCCTGACGGCAAATACACCCATGGCATTGAGCGGTCCGGTGGCAGGGTCTGATCATGTGAAAACGGCGCAGGACCCGACCGGCACGCGCGTGTTGGGTACATTGAATAATTGCTCGATGGGTAAAACCCCGTGGGGAACGTATTTAATTTGCGAAGAGAACTGGAACAATTATTTTGTTAATCGCAACACTGCCGATTGGCAGCAGCGTGTATCCCATAAGCGCTACGGCATTTCCAATAGTGCGAATAGCAGTAAATATTATTGGGAAACAGTTGATCCGCGTTTTGATGCAACACCAACTGACAAGCAATATTTCAAAGGATTTGTAAACGAGCCTAATCGCTTTGGTTGGGTGGTTGAGTTTGATCCATTTGATCCAGACTCACTACCAAAAAAACGCACAGCACTTGGCCGTTATGCGCGTGAATGCGCAACGGTTGTTGTGGGAGATGCCGGTGAGGTTGCGATTTATTCCGGCGATGATACTCGCGGTGAATACATCTATAAATTTGTTGCGCAGCAACGTTTTGATAAAGCCAATCCAAAAACGAAACTCGATTTGTTGGACGAGGGAATTTTATACGTCGCACAATTTCATGCCGATGGCAGCGGAGAATGGCTGCCATTGCTATGGGGTGAGCACGGGTTGACGCCGCGCAATGGATTTATGAGTCAGGCTGATGTGCTCATCAATGCGCGCGCTGCTGCTGATATCCTCGGTGCGACACCGATGGATCGCCCGGAATGGGTGGCGGTAGATCCACATTCGCGCGAGCTGTATGTCACGCTCACTAATAATATTGAACGCGGCATAAAGCTGGATCAGTCGGTGGACAGTGCAAATTCGCGCAAAGAAAATCAGCATGGACAAATCCTGCGCTGGTCAGAAAAAGATTCCAATCCAGCGGCGACTGAGTTTCAGTGGGAGATTTTTTTGCTAGCGGGAAATCATCCAGGCGCGACAATCCCGGAAAATCTGCAGGGCAATATCCACGGTGATGCATTTTCCTGCCCCGACGGTCTTTGGTTTGATGCGGATGGCCGCCTGTGGATTGAAACTGATTTTGATGATGAAGTTGATGTATACCAGGCAATGGGCTGCAACCAACTGTTATGCGCAAATCCGGTAACGCGCGAAGTAAAGCGGTTTTTAGTAGGGCCGCGCGGCTGTGAAATTACCGGTTTGACGGGTACGCCCGATGGGAAAAGTTTGTGGCTGAATATCCAGCACCCGGGAATTAGCTATCCCGCGAGCGATGGTAAAACCCGTCCACGCTCTACAACGGTATTGGTAACCAAAAATGATGGCGGTGTGATTGGTACCTGATTGGACTTGATCTAATCAATAAAGAAAAGGCTCGCCACTGGCGAGCCTTTTTCTTTTGTGATGGGGCGGTAAAAATTATTGGCCTTTACGTGACTCGCGGATGTAAAAACGTGCGTCTTTGGCCTGGTTGTAACAGTTATCAAAATTTTCTACGGTTTGCATGGTGCGTGCTGACGTGATCAGTCCCAGTGCTTTGGTATAGCTCACTGTGCCACTAAAGCCTTCTGCTTTTGCGATAGATAATTCGCTCCAGGCGGCATCGAGTTCCTGATCGCAAGCGCTGCGATATTGGGTTTTCCCTGCGCAGGCGGAGAGGGTGGCGGCAACTACCAATAGACTACTAACAAGAATAACTTTTGAAGATGACATCTGTGATTCTCCGTGGCTGATGCTGTTTATTAGAACGACATCGGGTTCAAGAGTTCACATTCTGGCTGGTGTAAAGCGGAATGCCAAGCCTGACTTATCAGGCGAGCAATGCATCGCTTTGAAGGAGCAGTTCGCGATCAATAACATTGATCGCCTGCGCGAGCACTTGTTCGAAAGGTGCATTCACATCAATTTTGACTACATCCGCTTCCCGGCTGGGATCTTCCAAACTATCGAACTGGCTATCAACCAGGCTTGGCGCCATAAAGTGCCCAGCGCGTTTATTAACGCGGGTTTGGATGGTGTCTTTATCACTGGAGAGGAATAAGAAGATAGTCCTCAGCCCGGCCTTGCGCAGCTCGTCGCGATGAACCTGTTTAAGGCCCGAGAAGGCCAAGGTTGAGTGCTGATGTTTGCGCGCAGCATCGCGGAAAAAGTCGCGCATCCGAATCACCCAAGGCAGGCGCATCTCATCGGTCAATGGCTGCCCTTGGGCCATGCGGTCGCGCGCCTCCTGGCTGTGGAAATCATCGCCATCCCGATAAGCGTAACCATAGTGATCCGCCAGTGCCTTGGCCAGCGATGACTTTCCGCAGCCGGAAACGCCCATCAGGATAATGAGGTTGGTGCTGGCATCAGGGTTGGATAGGGCAATTGAGTGAGACATGTGAAGATTTTCTCGTGTACATCCAGTGATCAAAATATGCATATATGTTGATGATAGCGCAATCATTGCACTTGTGCTATGTTAGCAAAAAATAATAACCAAGTGCAGATATCACCTATGAAAACAGCAAAAAAAAGAAGTTCAGATAAGAAGATTACCCTGGTTGATGTGGCAGATGCGTCGGGTGTTAGTGCAATCACCGTATCGCGAGTGATCAACCAGCCGGAAAAAGTATCAGAATCCCTGCGGATCCAGGTCCAAAAAGCGATTGATTCACTTGGTTATATCCCCAATCAGCATGCCAGTTCCCTCGCTTCATCCAAGTCCAAGGTGATCGGCGTTGCTATCCCATCATTGAGTAACATCGTGTTTACCGAGGTATTGCGCGGTATTTACGAGGTGATGGGCGCAGCGGGGTACAAGGTGCTTTTAGTGGATACGCACTATTCCCCCTTGGAAGAAGAAAAGATGATCCGCACGCTGCTGAGCCAATCGCCCGAAGGGTTGATCATCACCGGCGGTGACCAGACCAAAGCCTGCCAGAACTTCCTGCACAAAGCGCGCATCCCGATTGTGCAGATCATGGAATTGCTTGCTGACCCTATCGACATGAATGTTGGTTTTGCCCATGGCCGCGCCGGTTTTGATGTGGTCAAGCATTTGTTGGGGCAGGGCTACGAGCGGATTGGTTTTATTGGCGCGCGTATGGATCCGCGTGTGCAGCAACGTATGCAGGGCTACAAGCTTGCGCTCGAACAAGCCGGTAAGTTTGAAAAGAGCTACATAGTGACCACTCCTGAACCGTCATCAATTGGCGTCGGCGGTGAGTTGTTCAAGAGTTTGATGGCGTCAACCAGTGGTGTAATTGATGCCGTGTTTTGCGTGAATGACGACTTGGCATTAGGCGCGCTCTTTGAGGCGCAGCGGATGAATATCAATGTGCCGCAGGATATGGCGATTTGCGGTTTTAACGATATTGAAGCGGCCGAGTATGTAAACCCCTCACTGACCAGTGTGTCGGTTGGTCGTTATGAAATGGGTGTGAAAGCGTCGGAGATGATCATCCGTGTGCTTAACGAAAAACCGATCGAATCCAAAAAAGTGGATATGGGTTATGAAATTCGCAAGCGTGCGTCCACTAGCCGTTTGAAATAGTCATTACTAAAGCCCGATTATTTCCCTTACGCAAATGCAATGTGCATAAGGGGAGATTTTATTTTTCAAAACCCGGAGAGCAATAGTGAGCGTGCAACAAACCCCGACAAAAAAAGATGATCGTCTTGCCAAATTGAGTTGGCGTGAGCGAATTGGTTATGGTCTGGGGGATGCCGGATTTAATTTCTATTGGGCGATTATTGGCTCCTATCTCGTATTCTTTTACACCGATGTATTTGGAATCGGTGCGGCGGCAGCGGCGACAATGATCACCGTTACTAAAATTATTGATGCGATAACTGACCCGGTGATGGGCGGTATAGCTGATCGCACCAATACGCGCTGGGGAAAATTTCGCCCTTATCTGCTCTGGGGAGCATTGCCCATGATGGGGGCGGGCATTCTCACGATGAGCACTCCGGATTTGGATGAAACCGGGAAATTAATTTGGGCTTACGCTACCTACAGTTTATTAATGCTCTGCTATACCGTGCTCAATATGCCGTACAACTCTTTGTCGGCAGTGTTAACGGGCAATGTTCAGGAGCGCAACACGCTCAATAGTACGCGCTTCTTTTTTGCTTACTTCAGCAGCATTTTTGTCGGTGCCGCTACACCAGAGTTGGCTGAATATTTTGGTGATGGCGATCGTTATTCTGCGAAAGGTTGGCAGATGACAATGGTGGTCTACGCAATCATTGCATCCTGCTTGTTTGTCGTCACTTTTTTAAGTACGCGCGAACGTATCCAACCCTCGGCAACCCAAGAAAAAACAAACCCTCTGGCGGACTTGAAAGATTTGTTCACCTGCCGTCCGTGGATGGTGTTGTTTGTGCTCGCGTTGGTGTTCATGGTCACCATGACGCTGCGTGGCAGCTCAGCGGCTTACTACTTCCGTTATTTTGTGGAGCGCCCAGACCTACTTGGCAACTATATCGGCTTGCAAATGGCAGGCTTGATGGTGGGCGCGATGATGGCGTCTACGGTGACCAAATATATCGACAAACGTAAATTGATGATGGTGCTCATGTGTGTGGTTGCAGCGCTCTCAATCGCATTTACTTTTGTTCCAAAGCCAGATCGCCACGGTGTAATAGATATTGCCACTAACGACGTGGTACAGCTAAATGCCAATCAATTATTGATGGACGCCCATGCGGACGGCGACATCTATCAATGGCTGCGCCACGATAAAATTTTTTGGATCATCAAGGAGCGAGTGCCACTTGCGGAAACCGGCGCAGTGTTGAATCTGGAAAATGCCAAAGGGCAAGTAATTAGTGTGATGCGCACTACAGTGAGTGGTGTCGTGCAAGATAGCGCTGAGTTACCAGAGGAAATTATCTGGATGTTTGCGCTTAATATTTTGATTAGCATCGCGCTCGGATTTAAACCGCCGATTACGTGGGCAATGTATGCCGACGTAGCAGATTACAACGAATGGAAAAATGGTCGTCGTGCAACCGCGATGACATTTGCCGCCACCACTTTTTCGCAAAAAATCGGCAGCGCAGCAGGGTCGGCGCTAATGCTGACGGTGTTGGCTGTAATGGGTTACCAAGCGGGCCAAATGCAGGCCGGAGCATCACTCGACAGCATTGTGTACATGCAAACCGTTGTGCCGGGTATGTTTGCGCTGCTAACGGCATTGGCGCTGGTGTTTTATAACCTCACCGACAAACAGGTAGAAGATATCCAGCTTGAGTTGCAAGCGCGCCATCAATAATTTTTCGCGCCGCTTTTATGGGGCGCACATCAACATTTATATGCTCGTTATTTTTTAGTTAGGGCTTTTTCATGACTTCTTTATTAAATGCCAGCGATGCTGGCGAACGCTATGAGTTACACAGTCCCACAGCTATGCCACGCGCGGCAGGGTTTTTGTGGAATCAGCGTATGATGATTCAGTCCACATGTCGCGGTTACGCTGTTGCGCAATTTATGCAACCGGAGCCGGCCAAGTACGCTTATGCACCGAACCTTGAAGCTAAAACATTTATGCAGCCGGAGCAGCCTTATTACGCACATCATCCTGGCCGGTTTTTCTATGTAAAAGATGAAGAGACCGGCGAGATTTTTTCTGCGCCTTATGAGCCGGTGCGTGCCGCTTATGAAAATTATGTGTTCTCGGTGGGCAAAAGTGATTTGCGCTGGACGCTGCAATCATTAGGGATTGAAATTGTTACCACCTTGTCCCTGCCTGTGGCTGATGTGGTTGAATTGTGGGATATAAAAATCACCAACCGCTCTAACCGTGCGCGCCACATTAGTGTTTATCCTTATTTTCCTGTGGGCTATATGTCCTGGATGAATCAGTCGGCCGAATACCGTGTAGATATTGGTGGCGTTGTTTCTACCTGTGTTACGCCCTACCAAAAAGTGGCGGATCACTTTAAAAATAAATATTTCAAAGACAAAACTTTCTTTTTGCATGAGCAAGCGCCTTTTGCATGGGAGGCAAAACAGGAAACATTTGAAGGTGAAGGTGGATTGCATAATCCATCGGCGCTGCAACAAGAATCCTTAGCTGGCGGCGATGCGCGCTACGAAACTCCCGCTGCGATTTTGCAGTACCGGTTGGAATTGCCGGTTGCGGCTGAGCAGTCATATCGTTTTATTTTTGGTCCTGCATTTGATGATGCTGAAATTATCAAATTGCGTGATACCTATTTAAGTGCGGATGGTTTTGCAAAAGCAAAAACGGAGTATGCAGCTTATGTTGCAACAGGTAGTGGCTGTTTGCAGATCGAAACACCGGACGCGGAATTAAATAATTTTGTTAACAACTGGCTGCCGCGCCAGGTGTTTTATCACGGTGATGTAAACCGCTTAACAACGGACCCGCAAACCCGCAATTATTTGCAAGACAATATGGGTATGACTTTCATCAAACCTGAAGTCACTCGTGCTGCATTTTTGCATGCGTTAAGCCAGCAAGAAGAGTCGGGCGCTATGCCGGATGGTATTTTATTGGCCGAAGGTGCGGAGCTGAAGTACATCAATCAGATTCCGCATACAGATCACTGTGTGTGGCTGCCGGTCTGTTTAAAAACCTATCTCGATGAAACCAATGACTACGCCATTTTGCAAGAAATGGTGGCGGGTCATGATGGCAAAACGCTTCCTGTTTTCGAGCGCATTTCCAGTGCAATGCGCTGGTTGCTGCAGGCGCGCGATTATCGCGGTTTGAGCTTTATCGCCCAGGGCGACTGGTGTGACCCAATGAACATGGTGGGTTACAAAGGCAAGGGTGTGTCGGGCTGGTTATCGGTCGCAACAGCCTATGCCTTAAATTTGTGGGCTGATGTGTGCGCAAAAAATGCCCGTGCGGACTTGCAGCAGGAATTTGTTACTGGTGCGCAGGATGTGAATGCGGCAGTGAATAAACATCTGTGGGATGGCGACTGGTTTGGGCGCGGCATTACTGATGATGACGTGGTTTTTGGTATTAGCAAAGATAAAGAAGGGCGCATCTTTTTAAATCCGCAAAGCTGGGCGATTTTGGGTGGTGCGGCTAACGAAGAGCAGCGCAACAAAATGATTGCCGCGATCGAACAGCAATTGGAAACACCTTACGGCGTTACTATGCTTGCGCCTGCCTATACGGCGATGCGCGATGATGTGGGCCGTGTGACACAAAAGCATCCGGGCTCGGCGGAAAATGGTTCGGTTTACAATCACGCAGCGATTTTTTATATCTATAGCTTGTTTACTCTTGCAGAGCAGAATCGAACTTATTCGGACAGGGCTTATAAATTGTTGCGGCAGATGATTCCCGGGCCGAGTGAGGCGGATTATTTACAGCGCGGCCAATTGCCGGTGTATATCCCCAATTATTATCGCGGTGCATATCATCAATACCCACGCACCGCCGGCCGCTCATCGCAGTTATTTAACACCGGCACCGTGTCCTGGGTTTATCGCTGTCTGGTTGAAGGTGTATTTGGCTTGCAGGGGTGCGATAAGGGGTTGCGAGTCGCACCACACTTGCCATCTGATTGGTCTGGTGCGACAGCAATAAGGCAATTTCGTGGTGCGGAGTTTGATGTATCAATCGCGCGTGGCGATGTGAGTGCAACTGAAGTTCGCTGCAATGGGGAATTACTTGCTGACAATTGCATCAGCAATATTCAGGCGGGACGCAAGTACTTGGTGCAGGTGGTGGTTCCGCAGTAGCAATCGATGCAGTGAAAGGCTGGTAATAAAAAGGCGCCGCCATCGCAAGATGACGGCGCCTTTTTATCAGCCTGGCGTTGTTATATCGCGGATTACGTTGTTTTTGCAGCTTTCTTGGTGGTTTTGGCTTTTGCTGGTTTGGCTGCAGGTTCAGCGGCTTTGGGGTCCTCTGCGACAGGTTCGGCGGCCTTGGTTTTGGCAGCCTTTGCCTTACTGGCTTTTGGCGGTGCGGATGCCTGACGCGATTTTACGATGGAGAGGTATTTCACCCAGGCTTGTTCGATAGGGCTTTTGGGGGCGCTCTGGTTGGCAATTACTTTAAGGATATGCAGGTCGTCGGCAGTGGGGTCAGAGACTTCTTCCGTTGTCAGTGCATTGACCAATACCCCTTGTTTGCGTATCAGACGCGCTTGAACATCGGAGAGGCCGCCTTTTTCAAAGCCATCGGGAAAGTTAACAGCATCCTGAAAAGTTTGTTTCAGGTAGTGATCGCGCGGCAGCATAGAGTATCTCCATTATTAGTATGTGCACATAGAGGGTAGGTGCAAGCTGCAGGCAACCGCGTCCTTATTCGGGTTGCTTACTGGTCGATACCGCCCTCAGACCCAGCATTCTTCTTGTTAGGCCGGAAAGGTTCCGGACAAAAGTTGCTGCCGAAGATAATCTGTTTTTGTGGTAGTGTATAGAGCTAAAATTATGCTTTGTGGTGCCAATGGCAACACTTTGACCAAATTGCAGGCATAAAAAAACCGGCCAGAGCCGGTTTTCACGCTTGGAGCCAAACAGACATTAGGCTGCTGCCAATGCCTTGATCTTGGCGTTCAAACGGCTCTTATGGCGAGCTGCCTTGTTCTTGTGGATCAAGCCTTTGTCAGCGATACGATCGATCACTGATACAGCTGAAACATAAGCGGCTTGAGCATTTGCTTTATCGCCAGTAGCGATAGCAGCAAGCACTTTCTTGAGGTAAGTACGCCCCATAGAGCGCATGCTTGCGTTGTGCTTGCGAGCTTTTTCATTTTGACGCGCGCGTTTTTTGGCTTGGGGTGAGTTTGCCACCTTAGTGCTCCTGTGATTCTGATAAAAGATAAATTCTGGATTAAACGCCCGAAAAATAGGGTCGGGATTCAAGGACGCGACATTATGCCGTGTTCGATTTTCTTGTCAACCTGTATTGCTTGTTTTTAATACGGCCGTCCTGCCTGCTGTAAATAAGTTTCCAGCTCTTGTAGGCGCGTGGGGGTGCCTACGTCGCTCCAGTGGCCGAAGTACGCTTGCCCGGCTAATTGCTGCCGGGTGATCGCGTGGCGCAAGGCTTCTACCAGCGGGAACTTTTGGCGCTTATGCGGATAGTTGGTGACTATTTCCGGTTTGAGCACGCTGATACCACCAAAGGTAAATCGTTGCGGAAGGATTTTGTCTGGGTCTTCAAGCAGCAATCCACTTGCGTCCAACGCGAAATCACCGGTGGGATGAAAATCGGGATTGGGTACTAATAACAGTTGCCCAGCCAGATTAGATGTAAGTGGTTGTCGGATGAATTGTGCAAATTCGATATCGCACCAGACATCGCCATTAACCAACAAAAAGGGTGCATCGCCCAGTTGCTCTAACGCATGCACGATGGCGCCGCCGGTTTCCAGCGGTTCCGGTTCGGCGGAGTAAATAATCTGCAAGCCGAATTGTTCCCCATTTCCCAGGTGCGCACGAATTTTTTCGCCGAGATAGGCAAGGTTAATGATCACTTCGCGAATGCCAGCGCGCCGCAAATTCTCTAAGTGATATTCAATCAGCGGTTTGCCACCTGCACAGAGCAGCGGCTTTGGGGTGTGGTCAGTGAGCGGGCGCATACGATTGCCTAGCCCAGCGGCAAGGATCATCGCTTTCATTGATCACCGGCCGTTTGGTTGCCAGCGGTTTGATAGTCCTGATACCAGCTTTGCTGCTGGGCGAGTGGTAAGAGCGTGTCTTTAAACCAGTCGACGAAGGCGCGCAGCTCTATATATTGCTCGGCCACTTCCAGTGTGTAGCGAATAACCAGGGGTAAATCATGCAAATATCCGGATTTGCCATCGCGTAAATTCAGGCGCGCAAAAATACCGAGTACTTTTATATGGCGCTGCAAGCCAAGCCAATCGAACCAGTGCAAAAATTCGCTTTCGCTGACGGCGGGAATAATGCTGGCGGCTATGGCTTGCTGGCGATAATCTAGGGCCCAGTGCCCAATCTTTTCGGCAGGCCAACGCAGATAGCAGTCGCGCAGCAAGGAAACCAGATCGTAGGTGACGCCACCCCAAAGCGCCCCCTGAAAATCGATGACGCCGAGCGATTTATCATCGAGCAAGAGCAGATTGCGGGAGTGGTAGTCACGGTGTACAAAGGTTTGCGGTTGCGCGAGCGCATTATCCTCAAGTTGGGTAAACAGCTTATTAAGTAGTAGCTGCTCGGATGCATCGAGCTGATATCCGAGCAGTTTGCCGACAAACCATTCGCTGAATATTTCCAGTTCGCGGCGCAACAGCGCGCGGTCATAGCGCGGGATAATCGAAGTATCATCCTGACAGCGTTGGAGTTGCAGCAGGGTTTTCATTGCTTGTTGATAGAGCTGGTCAGCGTTATCGGGCTGGACCGTATGGAAAAATAATTGGTTGCCCATGTCTTCAACCAACAGAAAGCCCTGGCTTGCATCCGCTGCAGCAATACGTGGGCTGCGCACACCTTGCTGGATAAGCAACTTGGCGACGGCGAGAAATTGTGGTGTATCCTCTGTGGCTGGCGGTGCATCGACGGCCAGCCATTGCGATGGGTTTTGATAGCGAAAATAGCGACGAAAACCGGCATCGTTACCCAGTCCCCGCAATTCGATTGGATGCAAGTCTGCTGGTGTTTGCTGCATTACCCAGTTTGTCAGTGCTAGCTTTCGAAGGTCAGATGCAGCTGTCGCGTCGTTGGTGGCCGTAGTATTAGGTTTGGTCATGCAGAGTCCGGGAGCGATTAACGATGGATAGGGTATTTCATTGATTGCTTTTATGTTTGGATTCTAACCTAGCCAGATGATTTCCCCCAATTCATTCCCTGTACAGGCGGTTTACAGTAGAATCGCTGCAATTTTTTCGGCGGCATAAGTATGGCGCGCCTATTTGAGACCGCGGTTAATGGCTCCAACCAAAAATCACTCCACACTGAACCTGCGTAGAAAATTCCTTCGTTCCCGCCTTGCCCTGTGTGTTGCAGCCCAGTGTGCGGGGATTTTGCTACTGGCTTCGCCTCCGGTATGGGCGGATGATGCCACCGCCGCGACTAAAAAAGACCCTGATGCAGAGCTGCGCGAGTGGGATTGGGTGCCCCTGGAGGAGTTAACGCCAGAGCAGAAAGAGCAGATGCGTACGGCCTGCTGCGGTGCCTATGTGGCGCCACCGCGCAATGATAGTGAGTCGGATTTAGACCCCGAGACAGCCAATATTTTTGGTACTGCGGATTATTCTGAATCCGAAAAGCAGACCAAATTTATCATGCGTGACGATGTGCGTCTAACCCAAGGGCGCCGCTCATTCCGCGCCGATAGCTTTACATTCGACAAAACCACGCGTGAAGCTGAGTTGGAAGGTGATATTCAGGTGCGTGAGCCCGGTTTGCTCATGCGTGCCGATAAGGCCTATGTGGATACCAATACTGGCGATGCCCGGTTGGATAATGCCCGTTTTGTACTCTATGAAACCCGCGTGCGCGGCCAGGCTGAAAGCCTTGAAAAATTTGGCGATAAAATAATCAGTTTGGATCAGGGGACCTTTACCAGTTGTGAGCCGGGTGATAACAGCTGGTTAATTAGAGGTTCCAACATCACGCTGCATAACGATAAGCACTACGGCACTGCCAAACACATGCGCTTGCATGTAAAAGATGTGCCGGTGGTATACGCCCCTTATTTTCGCTTCCCGATAGGGCCGGATCGGTTGACGGGCTTTCTGTTTCCCTCCGTTGGTTTGGACGTCGACGACGGGATTGACGATCTTGAAGTACCTTTTTACTGGAATATCGCGCCCAATTACGATGCCACTTTCACTCCTCGTTACCTTGCTGAGCATGGCTATTTGCTGGGGCTTGAAGTGCGCCATATGTCCAAATATTTTGATACCGAGTTGAGCGGAAGTGCGCTCAATAATGACCGCAGCGGCGATACAGGACGCGAGGATGATGAAATTAATGAGCTGTATTTGGGAGAAGATCGCTGGCAATACAACCTGACTCAAATTGGTGGACGCAACAAACCCTGGTCAACAGAAATCAACTATACCGATGTCAGCGATACCGACTATATCCGCGATGTGGACAATAGCTCAGTCGATTTAAACCGGGAAGCCTATATTCGCCAGCGTTTTGCCGCAGGCTACACCACCGATCATTGGACATTGGGCGCCAAAGCCGAAGAGTTCCGCCTGCTAACCAGTACCCAGCTGCCATACCGCGAGCTACCCCGTGTACATGCTGACGGTCGCTACCGGGTCAATGACTGGTTGGTGGAGTTAAATAACGAATACGCGCATTTCGCGATGAACCGCTATTTCGAAGAAGATCCTGCCAACGCACTGTACAAAGCAGATTTGATTACGGGCGAGCGGACACGAACCAACTATAAGTTAACCTGGGACAAAGAATACACCTCCGGCTATATCAAGCCTGGGGTGGGAGTGAAAACGCTCGGTTATGAGCTGGAGGCGACCAACCTGCGCTCCGATATTGAGGATGCCCCGCAGTTTGCCGTGCCCCAGGGCTCGCTTGATATGGGCCTGTTTTTTGAGCGTGAGGAAACCCTGTTCGGCGATGCATTTACCCAAACCCTGGAGCCGCGGGCTTATTATCTCTACCGCGATTACGAAAACCAGGACGCGCTTTATAGCCTCACCTCCGATGCGAGTTACGTCAACTTCGACACCTCGGACCTCATCTTCACCTATGACCAGTTATTTCGCGATTCGCGCTTTTCCGGTGGTGACCGTATCGATGACACCAACCATTTGGCAGTGGGTTTAACCAGCCGCTTTGTGGAATCAAGCAGTGGAATTGAACGCCTGCGCATGAGTATCGGCCAGATTGCCTACTTTGAAGACCGCGAAATCAGCATCCTGAAAGATGGTGAAGATAGCTATGACAATACCCGTACCAGCTCGGCAGTGGCTGGGCAGGTGAGCGCCCAGGTGAATGATTCTTTGCGTTTGAATGGTGATGTGCTGTACGACTATCAACAATCAAAAGTGAATACTGTCAGCACCAGCGTGAATTATCTGGATGAGCAATACCGGATTTTAAACGTCGGTTATCGCTATAGTCGCGACCCGACATCGCTTAGCCCGTTAGAACCTACTCCGAATGTGGGTGAGACCTTGAGTCAGGTAGATATAACTACACTCTGGCCGATCTCCAACCAATGGGCCCTGATTGCCCGGGCTAACTACGATTTTACGTACGATGCGGAACTCGACGCCTTTGCCGGGCTCGAATACACCGATTGTTGTTACCGTGTCCGTGTACTTGCGCGGCGATTCGTGGATTTCGATTTTAGTCCTGACATTATGGAAAACCTCAGCAGCGATGATTATGAGAACGCTTTTTATATTGAAGTGCAATTGCGCGGATTTGGCGATTTAAGTCGACGTATTAGTAACCTGCTCGACAAAGCCATGATTGGCTATGGCGAGCGCGAAGCATCTCTACATTAAAACAGTGATTGAATTTATGAGTAAGAACCAAAACAAACCACACTCATTGCGCATGGGCTGGATGTTATTACTGGGAGGCCTATTGGCGGCCAGTCAGTTCAGTTTTGCCCAAAGCAATGCGGTATCACTGGACCGTGTAGTGGCGATTGTGGACAAAGATGTTGTGCTGGAAAGTGAACTGAATGACCGCAAGGCTTCAATATTGGAGCGTTTGCAAGGGCAGTATCAGCAGTTGCCACCGGAAGATATTCTTAACAAACAAATTCTGGACCAGTTGATTCTTGAGCGCATCGAATTGGCAATGGCGGAGCGTTACGACATCAAAGTTGATGAACCAGAGATTGATGAAGCCATCGGCCGCATACTGCAAAAAAACCAAATCACGCTGGCACAATTGGAAGGTGATTTGAAAAGACAAGGGCTGACACTTGATGGCTTGCGTAAGCAAATGCGCAACGAGCTGACGATTAGCCATTTGCAGCAGGGCATAGTGAACAGCCGCATTAAAGTGACCGATCAGGACATCAATAACTTTCTCGCCTCCAGCGATGGCAAATATGCCACCTCACCGGATTTCCATATCGGGCATATTTTAATTGCTGTGCCCAGCAATGCTGATGCAGATACTATTGCTGCTTCCGAAAAGCAGGCCAATGACATTTATCAAAAACTGCAGTCTGGCAGCGAGTTTTCGCAAATGGCGATTACTTACTCCAACGATCAGGCTGCATTGCAAGGTGGTGATATAGGTTGGCGTAAGCTGGCGCAATTGCCCGAACTATTTGGTAATCAAATGGCCAGTTTGGCGGTAGGGCAAGTTTCCAAACCTTTCCGCAGTGGCGCCGGCTTTCATATCCTTAAAAACATTGAACAGCGTGGCGGCGGCGAGCAATTGGTTGAGCAAACCCATGCGCGCCATATCCTGCTAAAAACCTCGGAAATTATGGATGATGCCCTGGCGCGGCAAAAATTATTGGATATAAAAGCGCGCATCGAAAAGGGCGAAGATTTTGGCAAACTTGCGCGTGAGAATTCAGAAGATACAGGCTCCATGTTAAGTGGCGGAGATCTGGGATGGGCTACACCGGGCATGTTTGTACCCGAATTCGAAGAGGCTATGCGCAGCACATCTATCGGCGGAATTACCCGTCCATTCAAAAGCCAATTTGGCTGGCATATTTTGCAAGTGCTTGAACGTCGCAAAGAAGATATGAGCGATAAAATGAAACGCAATCAGGCCGCCAACGTATTGCGCTCACGTCGTTTCGATGAAGAGTTCCAGTTGTGGCTGACGCAAATCCGTGAAGAGGCCTACGTCGAAATCAAACTCTAAGTTAGTTTCCTCTCTATCGGCGGCTAAAAACGGATTGCACAATATAACCAATGTGCAATTTGTTTTTAGCCGCTGTGCATTTGGAGGCTGTATTTTTTCGGATGTTTTTTTTCAGGTTTGGATAATTATGGTTCCCTGTTATCGAATTGCGCTTACTCCCGGTGAGCCCGCGGGCATAGGTCCGGATTTGGTGATCACGCTTGCTCAACAAGCGCAGCAGCATGAAATTGTCGCCATTGCTGATCCGCACTTATTGCAGGCGCGTGCCCAACAGTTGGGCTTTGCGTTGCGCCTGCGTGAGATCAATTTGCAGGATGCTCCGCGCCCAAGTGCCGCTGGTGAGCTGGCGATATTACCGGTAACGCTTGCTGCAATCGCTGAACCGGGCAAACTCAATGTTACTAATGCGCCCTATATTTTGCGCACGCTGGATGCCGCCATCGACGGTTGTGTTGCCGGGCATTTCGCCGCGTTGGTTACCGGCCCGGTACAAAAAAGTATCATTAATGACGCGGGCATCGCTTTTAGCGGCCATACCGAATATCTCGCAGAAAAGACCCGCACCGAAAAAGTGGTGATGATGCTTGCTACCGAGGGGCTGCGTGTTGCACTTGCGACAACACATCTACCACTGAAAGATGTGGCGGCGGCAATTACTGATGAAGAACTCACACAAGTCACCGAAATTTTGCAGCGCGATATGCAGGTGCAATTTGGTATTGCCCAACCGCGTATCCTGGTGTGCGGCTTGAATCCGCATGCAGGTGAAGGCGGGCATCTGGGTCACGAAGAAATTGATGTTATTGAACCAGTGCTAAAAAAATTGCGTGCACGTGGAATGAATTTGATCGGTCCATTACCCGCCGACACGTTATTCACACCAAAATATTTGGATCATGCCGACGCGGTGCTCGCCATGTATCACGATCAGGGGCTGCCGGTGTTGAAGTACAAAGGTTTTGGCCAAGCGGTCAATATTACCTTGGGATTGCCGATTATCCGCACTTCGGTTGACCACGGGACTGCACTGGATTTGGCGGGCACTGGCAAAGCCGACTTGGGTAGCCTGCGTACCGCATTGAGTTATGCGCTGGCGATGGTTGAAGCAAAAAACGCGCGTTAATTATTGGATAAGGTTAGATGAGCAAATTACTTAATCATGAATCGCAACACAAAGCGCGCAAACGTTTTGGCCAAAACTTTTTAATCGATCACGGCATCATCCGCGACATAGTGCGTTCTGTGCATCCACAGAAAAATGATTTGATTGTTGAGATTGGCCCGGGCAAAGGCGCAATCACCCAATTGCTTGCCGACAGTTGCGACAATTTAAGTGTGATTGAGTTGGATCGTGATCTGGTGCCCTGGTTGAAAGTGAAGTTTGAAAAGCATACCAACTTCCAGTTGTTTCAGGCGGATGCGTTGCAATTTGATTTCGCCCAGCTTATTAAAAATGATCGACCATTGCGCATTGTCGGCAATTTGCCTTACAACATTTCAACGCCGCTGATTTTTCATCTGCTCTCTTACGCGAATCAGGTGCAAGATATGCACTTTATGCTGCAAAAAGAAGTAGTGAAACGCATGGCGGCACAGCCGGGCGATAGCGCCTATGGTCGCTTGGGAATCATGGTGCAATATTATTGTGTGGTGGAGGATTTGTTTGATGTTCCCCCTACATCGTTCGACCCTGCACCTAAAGTGGATTCGGCGATCGTGCGGTTAACACCACACGCCACTTTGCCGCATGTTGCCAATAATATAAAAAGTTTGGAAACGTTGGTGAATGTCGCGTTCCAGCAGCGACGCAAAACGTTGCGCAATTCACTTAAGCAATTGTTAACGCCTGAACAAATGGAAACTCTACCTGTAAATTTGCAACTGCGCCCTGAAGAAATCAGTTTGCCGGAATATGTCACAATGAGTAATTTGCTGGGTGAGCTATCGCTAAACGGGCAACAGCTGAAGGAGGCGGATTAGTATGTCGGATATCCACGTGCAGGTTCGCACTAATTATATGGAGGCGCAATCGGTGCCATTAGAGCATCGCTATGTGTATACCTATACCATCACGATTGCGAATAATGGCGAAGCGCCAGCGCAGTTAATCAGTCGCCATTGGCGCATCACGGATGCCAATGAAAAATTGCAGGAAGTGCAAGGAATGGGGGTGGTCGGCGAACAACCTCATCTCAATCCGGGCGAAAGTTACACTTATACCAGCGGTGTTATTTTGGAAACTGAAACCGGTCTTATGGAAGGGACGTATCACATGCGTGCCGACGATGGCGCCATGTTTGATGCACCTATCCCCACTTTTGCCTTAGTGCCGCCGCACGCTATACATTAGTGCCGCCCCAAGCAGGCATTAATGCCCCGGAAAATTCCTAGAACCGTTATTAACAGGTATTGATATGGCAACCTATGCAATTGGTGATATTCAAGGCTGCCTCGAGCCGTTGCAATGCCTGTTAAAAGAAATCGAATTTAATCCCCTTAACGATAAGCTTTGGTTGGCGGGCGATTTAATTAATCGCGGCCCGGATACGCTTGCCACCCTGCGATTTTTATACGAGTTGCGCGACTCAATTACCATTGTATTGGGCAATCACGATTTGCATTTTATCGCCGTCTATTATGGTCTGCGTAAGCGCGGCAAAAACGATACTCTGGATGAATTGTTAAATGCACACGATTGCGGCGACCTGGTGTATTGGCTGCGGCAACAAAAATTAGTCCATCATGATCCGCTGCTGAATTTTGCAATAGTGCATGCAGGTATTCCCCCTCAGTGGGATTTGCCTGAGGCGCTGGCGCGTGCTCGCGAAGTAGAAAATGTACTGCAAGCCGATAAGATAGAAACCTTTCTCTCTGGTATGTACGGCAACTTGCCAAGTCGTTGGGATAATAATCTTACGGGCGTCGATCGGTTGCGATTAATTACCAATTACTTTACACGTATGCGCTTCTGCAACGCCGAAGGTGAATTGGAATTACAAACCAAAGAGAGTGCTGATGCAGCGCCAGTCGGTTTTGCGCCCTGGTTTTCGTTTCTTGAGCGCAAAACACACGCACAAAAAATTCTATTCGGACATTGGGCGGCGCTGGAGGGGCATACCGGCGTTAAGAATGCATACGCGTTGGATACAGGCTGCGTATGGGGTGGTTCGCTCACCGCGTTACGCCTGGAGGATGAGCGCTGGTTTTCCTGCAATTGTCTTGCGTGAAAAACGCAGCGCCTGTTGTTGGGAAGGTGTTACGAAAGTCCTACCAAAGCGGTTTCATTACTCCGGCTTTTTATCGAGGCGATGGAAAGTCGTGCGAATGTTTTGCCAGTCATATTTCTTAAAGCCGTAGACAAAAATAATCAGGCATACAGAAGCAGGTGTCATAAATGCGTGCCAGTTTCCGGTGATGATCAACGGCAGCAAGAGTAAGAAACAGGTCACCAGCCGAATTGCCTGGTCTGCTGTTTTAGGCCACTTGATTGCTCCGCCCGCTGAACGTTGTTGGCGATAGATAATGTAATTAACCCATCTACAAAACGCCTGACTAAACACGATTGCATAAGCCACTGCGGAAATGGGTACTACTGTAAACAGCGCGCCGAAGCGAAATAATTGCAGCGCTGGATACAACCAGGTGCGCGATGATTTATCAATGCGGTTGTAAAACCAATAGGTCAAATTAAGCGTAGCGAGAGTGGCGACCCATATCGCATACCAGAATAGGAATCCCGCCGGTTTAATGAGCGCGATAGCAATTGCGCCTAATACCAGCGCGGTTAACCAGGCTTTGGTTTTAAAATATCGCCCATTAAATGACTGCGCTTCCGGCGTGAGCTTGGGATCTTTTTCATAATGGAATGCACACTGATCGTTATCGAAATAACCTACTTCATAAATGGCCCACATAGATAGAAACAGCGCAACAAGTCCCAGTACTTCGCCAATGCTGGGTGCAATTGAAAGGCCTACCAATACCCATGGCAATATGTCGTAAATCACCAGCGTTCTGGTAGCGCGCTGCCTTGGGCGTTTTACTTTACTTAAATAATCCGTCGGCAAATAAACCAGGCCATCGAAGGCGCGTTGAAACACTGCATCGCGCCAAACAGTCAGGCACGGTGTTTTGCACACGCGCAAAAGCTCTGCGTCTGAATACGAATCGGTAATCACCAATGATTGGGAAATTAACTCCCGATCAAGGCTTTTGGCGAGCAGTGCCAATTTGCCATCGCGGCGATGATTGAGTTGGAACAATTTGCAGCAAACCACTAGCGCATCGGGCAATTGAAATGCGCCAAGCATGGGGCGAATCAGCAGTTGATAACCATTGCTGGCAATAATGGTGTGTTTGGAATGTGCGGAAAGTGCATCGCGTAGTGGCGTATTAATAAACTTGGGGACTGTATTGCGGCAATGATTTTTCCAGCGCAAATAGGTCCAGGGGAACAGCACCAATACCAGCAATATCCTCCAGTTATCGCGGCACTTTGGCCCGCCGACAAACCGCCAGGGTGATGCCAGGTCGAGCAGGCGCAACAAATAGGCGGCGATGATGCCCGGCACCGCCAAGCCGATAAATTCTTCCGTGGAATTGCGCAGATACAGGGTTTCGTCTAAATCCACTACGACCGGGCCAGAATGCGCTTGCAAGCGTTCCACAATTGCATCTTCGTCAAGCCCCCAGGTTTTTCGCTCCAGCTGATCGTTATTGCGCTCTTCGGATGCGCTATTTTGGTTCGCTGGCAGCTCATTCGTGTTTGCTACAAAAGTCCCGTCCTGCGGAAGAATGTTGGATTCGATGGTCATCTTTACGTTTTCCTTTTCAAAAGCACCGGAGAAATGGCAGTTTCACTCCGGGCAAATATCACTTTGGCTTACTGGGGTAACGGCATAAATCCATGATTACCCGGTATTGCGGTTAGGCGTTGGTGCTGTGTATTGTCACTCAGCATTATTACATTGCACGTGTAATGCCAACACAGCCGAATATTGTTTTGACATATAGGATACGCAACTTAGCGTATTTTTGATTCTACCCTGTAGACCCGGTGTTGATCCGATGGTTTTTCGGTGAACCCAAACGGATAGTGGGATTTGAGCACTGGTTCGCGATGAGTTGGGTTGTAAGCAGATGCAGCATGCCTTGGGCTGTGTTTCATTTGTAACATTCTGCATCGCTGCCGATTTGCTTTCTTTCGTTCAGTTCTATTTTCTTCCGCTTAATTCCATTTCCTTCCGCTGTATTCCATTTTTTTTGCGCAATTTTGCTTTCCTCGCCCGCTAAGACGAAAGCGAAAGTCATCAGGCTTGTGATCATTTTGCAAAAAAACTTTCTGTATGAGCGCTGATTTTGTTTCAAAAATAATCAGTGCGGTGAATAAATAAGCGTATCTCGTAATGCTTTGTATCGTTCAGCTTAAATTCAATTTTCTTCTTCTAGTATTCAGCAAGCATCACTGCAGATGCTGTTGTTTTTATCAGAGGATAGATTATGAAAATGAAATTATTACCCGCCATTATTGCAGCAGCCGGCCTGTTAGCCGCTCCCTTCGTTTTTTCTGCAACCTATCAAGGTGAATTGTCAGCTACTTACAGCGACATAGATGTGAACGATGACGAAGAAGAAGGATATTTTGTTGGGCTGGAAGGAAAATATTATTTCGCCCCTGTCGATACCAAAAATCATCCATTAGCTGAGGCTGCGTTTATCGAGAAAGCCAGCAATGTGTATGTCAATTTGGGGAATGCTGAATTTAAAGAAGCGGGTGATCGTCTGGACATTTATCAGCGCTCAATCGGCGTCGATTTTTTTATTCCCAACACCATGTTCTACGTGGGCGCTGGCGTTAGTGAAATAAAATCCCAATATTCCTGGCCAGCAGAAGGCAATTATGGTGGTGGTAGCGATTCAACCAAGTGGGACTCGACCTGGTTCGTAAAAGCCGGTATTGCGCCAGTGACAGGTTTATTGGTGTGGTCCGAATTCACCGAAGATGTTGACGTGGCAGATGAGTGGAACATCAATGGTAAATACGTTATCCCATTGTCCGGTGAGCAGGCGCTGAATGTTGAAGCCAGTTATGAAAAATCGGATATCGATTATGTCGATAATACCATCATGGGCGCGGTTGATTATTATATTGATCGCAACCTGAGCGTGGGTGGTGGTTTTATTAATAGTTCGTTCGATGATGCAATTGGCGATGATGCGACTACCGATTATTTTATTCGTGCGCGCAATTTCTTCACCGATAATATCAGTGCTGAACTTAGCTACACCAATGGTGACTATGAAGATAGCTTTATGGTGGGCGGGACTATTCGTTTTTAATTAGTCGTTTTTAATTAGTCGCTTCTAACTAGCCCTGTCGTCTCTATCGATGTGGCCACTTCGGGTTGGTGTTCAGCACCTATAAAACCTCCTGCGTGAGCAGGAGGTTTTGTTATATAAAAGTAGTCATTTATCGTTTGATCTTCCTTTCGTCGCAAATTCTTGCGTTTTGATATTCCCCGTTTATAGTTAATCCGTCAGTTGCAGTGAATTTTTAGTGGCTTTACCGCTTAGTGCTAGTACGTTTGGCGTTATAGGACTTAACGTTTTTTTGAAAAGGCACAGAAGCAGTAGTAAAAAATAGTGCGTTGGAATTTTAGGTGGCCGGTAGTGTTGAGTCTGGTGCGTCCTGTGTTCTGGCATTTTCGTCTGTAGCCAGTTGGCTGTTCCTTTTTTCAGGTTGCACCTTAGCCCGTGAGTCAATGGGCAGTATCACCTGATTCCCTTTGTCGGGATGTGTCCCGGCGTCTGATTGTTTTAAAGCATTTCGCTTTTTTAAAACAACGGTTAATGAGTAGCAGTTATGAGTAAAGGTTTATTCCTGCCGAACGCTTGGGAGGATCTTGCTCATCCGTTCATTTCGTCTTCATGCAAATGCGCCTTTAATTAAAAATGCTTTTAGCTAAAAGAGACATCCGAAATAAGCGAGAAAAAGGAGTCGTGCAGTGAAACGCTATTTATCCAGCTTAATGTGTGCGACCTATTATCCCGTATTAATGTGGATGCTATTCAGCATCATGCCGTTGCAAGCACAAGCTGAAAAATACAATATGACTCGCGGTGCAACTGATATCAGTCATCAGGTTTACCACTTGCATATGACGATCTTTTATATTTGTTGTGTCATTGGTGCGCTTGTATTTGCATTGATGTTTTGGTCGATCGTGCACCACCGAAAATCCAGGGGTGCAAAAGCCGCTCAATTTCATGGCAGCTTAAAAATAGAATTATTGTGGACTGCCATTCCGGTCGCCATCCTAGTGGTAATGGCCATTCCCGCGAGCAAAACGCTGATCGCAATGGAGGATGCATCCAAAGCCGATCTCACGGTATTGGTGACTGGATCGCAATGGAAATGGCATTACAAATATATGGAATATCCCATCGAATATTATTCCATGCTCGCTACACCGCGCGACCAAATTGATAACCTTGCTGAAAAAACCGAATTATACCTGCGCGATGTTGATAAACCTTTAGTGCTTCCCACCGGTAAGAAAATTCGCTTTCTGGTTACTGCCGATGATGTTATCCATTCATGGTGGGTGCCCGCGTTTGCGATAAAAAAAGATGCCAACCCTGGCTTTATTAATGAGACCTGGACCAGGGTGGATAAGCCCGGCATCTATCGCGGCCAGTGCGCTGAATTGTGCGGCAAAGACCATGGGTTTATGCCGATTGTGGTGGATGTAAGAACACCGGCAGATTTTGATCTCTGGGCGGCAGAGCAAGCCGAACTGCAAGCGACGGCCAAAGCCTTAGCTGAAAAAGCAGCACAGCAAACACAAAGTATGGAGGAGCTAATGGCGCGTGGGCAGAAAGTTTATGAAACCCATTGTGCTATGTGCCATCAACTTTCCGGTGAAGGTTTGGCGGGCGCTATTCCTGCACTTAAAGGCAGTGCGATCGCAACCAAAGATATTCCTGCGCATATCCATATGGTGGTGTTCGGCAAACCGGCGACCGCCATGCAGGCATTTGGCAAACAATTAACCACCAGCGAACTGGCCGCAGTCATTACTTACGAGCGCAATGCCTGGGGCAATAACACTGGCGAATTGGTGCAGGTGGCCGATGTTGTTGCCGCTATGGATGCAGGGGAATAAAAATGAGCACAGAAAATTCAAACACAATTGATATTGTTGATAAGCATCATGGCGACCATAGTGAAGAAGATCATGATCACAAGCCCAAAGGCATTACCCGCTGGTTATATACAACCAACCATAAAGACATAGGCACACTTTATTTATTATTTGCATTGCTGATGTTGTTCATCGGCGGCAGTTTGGCGATGGTGATTCGCGCAGAATTATTTCAACCGGGTTTGCAATTTGTCGATCCACATTTCTTCAACCAGATGACCACCGTACACGGATTGGTGATGGTGTTTGGCGCGATTATGCCGGCATTTGTAGGGCTCGCCAATTGGATGGTGCCCTTGATGATTGGTGCTCCGGATATGGCGTTGCCGCGCATGAATAACTGGAGTTTTTGGCTGCTACCTTGTGCCTTTATTATTTTGCTCTCGACCTTATTTATGGAAGGTGGCGGCCCCGCAGCAGGGTGGACTTTTTACGCACCACTCTCGACAACTTACTCTAATGACAGTACTGCATTTTTTGTATTTGCGGTGCACATCATGGGCGTGTCATCCATCATGGGTGCGATGAATGTCATCGTCACTATTTTTAATTTGCGCGCGCCGGGCATGACCTGGATGAAAATGCCACTGTTTGTCTGGACCTGGCTGATAACCGCATTTTTATTAATTGCTGTTATGCCTGTGCTTGCTGGCACTGTGACCATGGTGCTTACCGATAAATATTTCGGCACCAGTTTTTTTAATGCTGCCGGTGGCGGCGACCCGGTAATGTTCCAGCATATTTTCTGGTTCTTCGGACACCCGGAAGTGTACATCATGATTTTGCCGGCGTTCGGCATTGTCTCCAGCATTATTCCCACCTTCGCACGCAAACCCTTATTTGGTTATGAATCAATGGTGATCGCAACCGCGAGCATCGCGTTTCTTTCATTTATTGTATGGGCGCACCATATGTTCACTACCGGTATGCCGGTAGCGGCTGAATTATTTTTTATGTACACCACTATGCTGATCGCGGTGCCCACCGGTGTAAAAGTATTTAATTGGGTGGCGACTATGTGGCGCGGCTCTATGACTTTTGAAGTGCCGATGATGTTCGCCGTTGCGTTTATTGTGTTGTTTACCATTGGTGGATTATCAGGATTAATGCTCGCGATTATTCCCGCCGATTTCCAATATCAAGACACCTATTTTGTAGTGGCCCATTTCCACTATGTACTAGTGACCGGTGCACTCTTCGGAATTATTTCCGGCGTGTATTTCTGGATTCCCAAATGGACCGGCGTGATGTACAGCGAACGGTTAGGGCAGTGGCATTTTTGGTGCTCGCTTATTTCTGTAAATATGTTGTTTTTCCCAATGCATTTTGTCGGCCTGGCGGGTATGCCGCGCCGCATTCCCGATTATGCATTGCAGTTCGCCGATATGAATGCTTTTATCAGCATTGGCGGCGCTCTATTTGGGTTATCGCAATTATTATTTGTTTGGGGCGTGGTGCGCTGTATGTGTGGCAAGGGAATAAAAGCGAGCACCCAAGTGTGGGAAGGTGCGCACGGCCTGGAATGGGAAATTCCATCTCCAGCGCCTTATCATACCTTCCAGACCCCGCCAAAAGTGACATGAAACCGTTAATAGATTGATGCCTGTGACGGAGTAAAACATGGTGTCGCACAAGTTATTAATACGCAAACTGGTGTTGATTTGTATCGCCATGTTTGGTTTCGGTTTTGCGTTAGTGCCTTTGTACGATGTGTTTTGTCGCTATACCGGCATTAATGGGAAAACTGAAAATACCGCTGCGCCTGCGGCGCGGCGTGTCGATGAGAGTCGAGAAATTTCAGTGGAATTCCTTGCCAATCGCGATCCCGGAATTCCCTGGAGTTTTGCACCGGAAATAACTCGCACCAACGTACATCCGGGGCAAGTCATGGTGGTTAATTTTTTAGCGGAAAACCTGAGTGCTGAAGCAACCATTGGCAGGGCAGTACCTTCAGTATCACCGGGTGAAGCGGCGCGCTATTTTAAAAAAATAGAATGCTTTTGTTTTGTCGAGCAACCACTCGCTAGCCACCAAAAAAAATCTATGCCGGTGCAGTTCTATATAGATCCGGAATTGCCGGAACACTTTACGACTATCACCCTGTCGTATCGTTTGTATAAAGGCACCTTGCCTAATGCGAGCCGTTAATTATTTTCGGAATGCGTGGTGCATTCGCGCGCGGCCTTAATCAGTTTCATTCATTGCAATCGCGATGATAGTAGAGGTGGATCATGGCAAATGTGTACCAAAAATATTATGTGCCACATCACAGTAGTTGGCCGATTGTAGGGGCCGTCGCGCTATTTCTGATGGGCTATGGGGCTGCACTCTGGGTTAATGCAATGGCAAAAGACCAGCATGGATTCGGATGGATTTTATTGATCATTGGTGTAGCCATGCTCTTTTATATGTTGTTTGGCTGGTTTAGCAATGTTATCGATGAGTCTATGGAGGGGCTTTATAGTCAGCAAATGGACCGTTCGTTCCGGCAGGGAATGAGCTGGTTTATTTTTTCCGAAATTATGTTTTTTATGGCGTTTTTTGGCGCACTTTTTTATGCGCGCATGATCTCCGTGCCTTGGTTGGATGGTGCCAGTAATAATGCGATGACGGCGGAAGTACTCTGGCCGAATTTTAATGCTATCTGGCCGCTGACGACAACACCCGGAGGTACGCAGACCAATGCCATGCCATGGGAGGGGATTCCGCTCTACAACACAATTATTTTATTGGCCTCATCCGTCACCCTCCAATTTGCACACATAGGTATAGAACAGCGCAAATATACCCAGTTAGGTTTTTTTCTGTTGCTAACTATTATCCTCGGAGTGTGCTTTTTGTTTTTGCAAGGCCATGAATATGCACATTCTTATCAAGAGCTGGGGTTGCGTCTGGATTCAGGTGTCTATGGTAATACCTTTTTTCTGTTGACCGGATTTCACGGCTTGCATGTCACCCTCGGGGCGATTTTTCTAACGGTAATTTTCCTGCGCATTATTATCAAAGGCCACTTCACTCCCGAGCGCCATTTTGGTTTTCAGGCAGCAGCCTGGTATTGGCATTTTGTTGATGTGGTGTGGCTGAACCTGTTTGTATTTGTTTATGTGTTGTAACGCTCGTGGTCAACTTGTTGGATTAGTAAGGGCGATGGTGAGGTGTGATAACACCGGTGAGCAAGAGAATGATTAAAAAGATAATGACGACGACCGAAAAAATTAAGCGACGCCCCAAAAATTTCGACATCTTGGGTGCAGCTTCGTCATTTTTGAGCATTGCGATCAGCGCTTGAAACAAACTGAATACCACCATCGCCAATAAGCAAACTAGAATTATTTTGATCAGCATGGGAGCACCTCTGCAGGAGTGAGTGTATGACCATTATAGCGTTCAATCGCTATTGGGTAGTCCGCTGGCCATGGGTGTTATTCAATCTGTTGGTGCTGGCGCTGTTACTAGGTCTGTCGTTTTGGCAGTGGCAGCGTGCGGCAGAAAAAACGCAAACACTGGCGCGCATTGCTGATTGGAAAATGCAGGGCGCAGTAGACCTCAATCATTTATTAACAGTCGATGCGAATGATCGCGATGGTTTGCAATTGGATTTTCAAGGGCGCTGGTTAGCCCCTATGGTATGGCTCATCGACAACCAAATGGTAAATGGCCGTATTGGCTATGATGTGCTGATTGCGGTTGAAGACGTGTCTATGCCTAAAAATTCCGCTGTACTCCTGGTAAATTTGGGGTGGGTCGCGGCACCATCGGAGCGGAGCGTTTTACCCGCAGTGAATATCCCAAACGAGTTGCAGGTGCACGGAATTTTCCGTACTCGAACCAAAGGTGTGTTGTTAGGTACCAATATCGAAAATAACGATGTCTGGCCTATGCGAATTCAACAAGTGGATGCTGAGCTTCTCGCTGCTCACTTCAATCTTCCATTGATCAATGGTCTTGTTTATCAAGAAAAAAATATTGCTCACGATGAAAAATCACTACAGAAAAACAACCCTCTTTTCCTGACGCATTATCGCCCGGTCATTTTGCCTCCGGAGCGACATAGGGCGTATGCGCTGCAGTGGTTGCTGCTGGCGGTAGCGGTGGTGGTAATTGCGTTGGCGGCAAGCGCTCGCAAAAAAATACACGGAGTTGAATCATGAGCAGCCGGAAATTCTTTATTTTGTTTATTGCCTGCGCCGCTATACCGCTACTTGCTGCGCAACTCAGTTTATCCATGGGTTGGTTTCAGCAGGGCAGCACCAACAAAGGCCAATGGCTGCAACATGAAATCCAATTGCTGCCGGATGCAAATTCTTCCACACCGAATAATCCCGACATCAATGTGCACTGGCATTTGGTCTATGTGCAGGCTGATGTATGTGATCAGCAATGTGAGCAGGCACTTTTTACTTTGCAGCAGTTGTATTCGGGGATGGGGCGCAAACAATTAAAAATAAAACCCTTGGTCATGGCGCAGCAACAGCCTGAACAGTTAACCAAATTTCCTGCAATTGATTGGCAACTTGAACCCAGCGCAGCGAGCGAATTGCAAAACCAGATTGTGATTGTCAACCAACGCGGGCTTGTGCTTTTGCGTTATCCAGTGGTGGAAAATCCCGAGCAGATGCGTGATCTGGCCAAAGATATACGCACCGACTTATTGCGCTTGATCAATTACGACAGGAGTGGTGCATGAACCGTTTTGCTGCGCTCGTGAATGTCACAATTTTATTAACCTTGGTGGTAATTGCCTTGGGAGCTTACACGCGCTTAACCGATGCGGGGCTGGGCTGCCCGGACTGGCCAGGTTGCTATGGAAAATTGACTGCGCCCTTGCATGAGGGGCATATCGCCGAGGCGCAAGCGAAATATCCCGGCGCACAAATAGAGCCGCACAAAGCTCATAACGAAATGGTGCATCGGTACATCGCTGGTTTATTGGGCCTGTGTGTGTTGATGATTGCGCTGGTGAGTTTGCGTCTTAAACAATTTCGCTTTTTAAGCAGCGGAATATTATTGCTGGTTTTTTTTCAGGCCGCGTTGGGGATGTGGACAGTAACCCTAAATTTATTACCGTTAATTGTCCTTGCCCATCTGCTGGGCGGGTTCGGGCTATTGACCTTGCTGGTCATATTGCGCGCCGAGATTGCATGGAACCTAAAACTGCGCGAAGCAGATTCCGATAGCGCAGAAGCAAACGGACTCTGGGAACCAAAGTTAAGCCAGCTTTTACCATTGGGTTATTTAGCTGCATTGGTATTGATGTTGCAGGTCGCATTGGGCGGTTGGACATCGAGTAATTATGCGGCAACAGTGTGCTATCAGTTGCCTGTGTGTGAGGCCGGCTGGAGTGAACGCTTTTCACTGCAGGCCGCGTTTAGTTTGCCTTTGGGTCATGCGACTTATGAATATGGTGTACTGCCATACGATGCGCGAATGAGTATTCATGTGTTGCATCGAATCGGCGCGATGATCACGTTATTGGTGTTGGGTGGTTTTGCCTTTTTAAGTTGGCGCCGGGCCGCAACGAAGGCGATGCGGATTATGGCGATCGGTATAGGTATTTTGTTGTTTTTACAAATTACGCTGGGGCTAGTCAATATCGTCGCCCAGCTGCCACTGCCAAATGCCGTTGCGCATAATGTGGTGGCGGCAAATTTATTGATGCTGACAATCGTATTTTTGCGACAGATACATCTGCGGCGACCGATTAAAAAGAATTTATTGGCGAAGCGGCGCAACACATCAATGGCTGCATCAGAAAAAAGTACGCTGATTGCGGGGCAATAACCTACGCGCAAATTGCCAACACCTTGCTTGAGTAAATACGTCATTGCGGGAGATTGTGATGTCAGTACTAAAACATTCCCTGATCAAAGGTTCTCCGATGAAAGATTCTCCAATGGAAAATTCTTCGACAAAAGGTTCGACAGTCATCACCCTGCCGCACACCGATTTTATTGGTTACTGTCGCGCGTATTATCAACTGACTAAACCCAAAGTGGTCGCGCTACTGGTGCTAACCGCGTGGGTGGGAATGATGCTGGCTACACCGGAGCCACCCGATTTTTTAGTAGTGCTGATTGCTTGTACCGGAATTGCTTTGGTATCTGCAGCTGCTGCTGCATTCAATCATGTACTCGACCAGAAAATTGATGCACAGATGGCGCGCACCTATATGCGGCCTTTACCGAAAGGAAAGTTAACAACATTACAAGCGATAGCGTTTGCCTGCTTGCTGGCGATCAGCGGATTTTTGATTTTGTTGCTGGCGGTGAATCAATTAACCGCATTGCTAACACTGTTTGGTTTGTTCGGTTATGCGGTGATTTACACCCTATTGCTAAAACGTGCGACGCCACAAAATATTGTGATTGGAGGGGTGGCCGGAGCGTTACCGCCGGTGCTGGGATGGACGGCGATGACCGGTAGCGTCAGTAGTGAAGCACTGCTGTTAATGATGATCGTATTTACCTGGACTCCGCCACATTTTTGGGCATTGGCTATTCATCGTTGTAATGATTATGCCAAGGCCAATATTCCCATGCTGCCAGTGACCCACGGGATCGAATTTACCAAAACCACCATATTGTTCTATACCTTTCTATTATTCATCGTGTGTTTGTTGCCTTATTTGGTTGGTATGACCGGCGTTATCTATCTTGCTGCCAGTATCTATCTCAACGGCAAATTTATCTATCACGCATGGACATTGAAATTTCATGCTGAACCCGGCACCGCAATGGAAACGTTTCGCTTTTCTATAGTGCATTTGATGGTGTTATTTCTGGTGCTGTTGGTCGATCATTATGTGAAGTGGAATTTCAGTGAATTGCTATAAGCAAATTTATGCGCGCATTTTTGTGCTGCTTGTGGGGTATTGCCTGGCAGGGTTTTGCGCTGCGCAAGTCCAGGTGGAAAAAGCGTGGGTCCAGTTGGCTCCTCCCACCGCAAGGGCACATGCTGCTTATATGCAAATACATAATTCGCAGACGCAAGCACAAACCATTATTGGATTGCGAGCAGATTGTTGCGCAATGGTGATGCTGCACCAGACACGCAACGACGGCGATAAGGTGAAGATGGATCACCTTGAATATTTGGAAATTCCCGCCCATGCCAGCGTGCAATTAGCGCCGGGTGGTTTGCATATTATGTTAATGCAAGCAACGAGCGAATTAGCACTCGGTAGCAAGGTCACAATCAGTTTTGATTTTCGCGATGGCAGCACACAGGATGTTGAATTAAATGTTAAACAAGTTAACCCATAAAAAAAATGCAATGCTGGTATATGCAGCGGCCATTACGGTGAGCCTGGGGCTTGGCGTGGTTTTGGGCGCGCAGCAATTTTCCAGTTTTGCGCCTCATGCCGCAGAATTGAATGATCCACCGGCTGCTGTTACTTCATTGGTTGCAGCGACGAAATTGCCAGAGGAAAAAGTATTGCCCGAGTTTGCATTAGAAAATCATCGCGGCGAAATCCTCGGAGTTGATGCCTTTCGCGATCACTGGAGTTTGGTTTTTTTTGGTTTCACCTCCTGCCCGGATTATTGCCCGCTTGAATTGCAAAAGCTCGCCAAGTTATTAAATGTAATGGGTGCGGGGGAGGCCTTGCAGGTGGTGTTTGTGAGTGTTGACCCTGAGCGGGATGCGCAGGAAAAACTGGCTGCGTATGTGAATTTTTTCCACCCGCAGATTACCGGTGCACGGGGTAGCAATGTCGCGCTGGCCCAGTTTGCACAATTTTTTGGCGCAGCCTATGACCGCACGGCGATTGTTAACGGCAAGGTATTGACGATCCCCGCCGGAATTAATTTGCCCCTAAATGTGGGCGACCAGTATCAGGTAAATCATTCGACCCGGGTATTTATTGTGAATCCCGCTGGTGCTTTTATTGGCAGTTTTGGAGCGCCTTACGAGGTGGATGATATGGTGGTTGATATGCAAAAACTAATGGAGAGGTAGAACGTTAAGTTCTCACCAATCAGTGCCAGTTAAAAAATATAGATGTTGTAGTTATGGCGAGTATTTTTTTGAATGTGATTTAGTCTAATCGCCTTCAGGAAGACTCAGGAAGCGGGCTATATACTCATAGCAGACGAATGTAGTTATTCGCCGGAGCTGAGATTTACCACCCATAGGTCAATACCGAATAACCTGATAACAGTGTTGGAGAAAGAAAAATGATTTCCCATGTAGCTGGTTTATTTACCCATCCTCATCGGGAGTGGGAAGAAATTCGTGATACCCAGGAAAGCGTGTCCCATCTGTATTTTGCTCATGTTTTATTGTTGGCGTTAATCCCGCCGGTCTCCATGTTTATTGGCACCACCAGAGTGGGTTGGGTGATTGGTAAGGGTGCTCCGGTGATGCTCACCGAATCCAGTGCGATGGTCATGAGCGTGCTGATGTATTTGGCGATGCTCGCCGGTGTTGCAGTGATTGGCGTATTTATTAATTGGATGGCACGCACCTATGATTCGAGCCCCGGCTTAGGGCGCTGTATTGTATTTGCGGCCTATACGGCGACGCCATTGTTTGTAGCCGGCCTGTGCGCGCTTTACCCTAATGTGATTCTGATTATGTTGGTGGGAATAGTCGCGGTGTTTTATACCGTGTACTTGTTGTATATGGGGATTCCGATTTTTATGAAAATTCCGGAGGATGAAGGCTTCATTTATTCCAGCTCAATTCTCACCATAGGCTTGGTTATGTTTGTATCGATTATGGCGATTACGGTGTTGATTTGGAGCTTTGGTTTTGGGCCCGCTTATATACGTTAACCAGAAAGGATGCCCCAATAGAGAGTTATCGATTGTGTGCGGCATTTCATTCAGTTGTAGTACCTTATCATCGCTACAAAAATTGCTGGACATCTATTTCAAAATGTTATCAAATCGCGCGCCATGAGGCGCGTCATGCGGTGATTTGGTGGCTCGTTTTGGTGTAGATCGTTTCTATTTTGCAAGTATTTATTTCCCTAAGCTTTAGGCAATTCAGGAATATTGGATCTCCGCTACATTAATTTTCAACTACTAACGAGTCCTGCCAAATAGATTAATTGGTGTGGAAGGGTGTTTTATTGTTTTAGGATATTGGTATGTATTTTTCGTTTATTAAGGGACAATTGCATATCAGATTGGCAGAGATAACTATTCTTGCGCTGATGTTTCTATTGTTGTGTATAAATCTTTCAATATTTCTTGAGGTTGATGTTTGGCGCCAGGATTCAATGTATTACGTTGGTGGTTACGACGATAAGCTGGCTGATGAAGGGCGCTGGATTAATTATATTTTTTTTCGTTTTCTGCGATTGATCCCCAGTGACTTTGCGATTCTTTTCAGCTATGCCTGTGTAGTTATTTTTTCATACACAGTTGCCCGGCGAGTCACAAACAATGTTTACTTTTCTGCTGCATTTGGTCTGTTGTGCTCCCTAATTCCGGTATTGCCCGTCCAACTGGAATGGCCGGAGACCTTATTGATTGGATTTGGCTTCCTAGCTGCTTCGCCTCTGATGCAACGCTCATTACCTTCTTATGTTTTTTTTCCGCTAACTGGAATTTTATTCTTTGGCACTTTTAGTGCGTTTTATTTTCTGATGCCGTTATTGTTCCTGAAAGACCTGAACTATTCGCGCTTCTGGCGTTTAATGGTTTTTTGGGTTGGTTCATTTGTCGTGGCTTATGCTGTCACTAACTTTATTGTGTATTTATATACGGGTAATACCATCCAAATTGCAGGTTGGCGACACCCGAATTATGTCGTGGATACGACTAGCTTGATGGAGAATATTGCAAATGTGGGCGGTGTATTGACAGTCCATTTTGGAAAGATCAGTTACTTTTTAAAACCGGGTGCTTTAGCCGTACTGATAATCATAGCCCTTGTTATTGGCATTGTTAAAAAGCAGTACTTTTCTTTTTGGTTGGCATTAATATGCGGTTTTGCAATTTATGCATCCTCTATTCCTGTTGGAATTTATGTGCAAGAACGCACTATTCTTAGTGCTTTCATTGCTGTATTGGCAGCCCTTTTTGTTTACCAATATCAGTCAACAAAAGCATATCTCGCAGTTATGATAATTATGTTTTTGGTATCCATCCGCTTGGCTATGGCAGGCAACGAGAGTATCAGTTGGTATAAAGCCCAGACGGATATGCTAACACAACAATTTCAGGGCGCGATTGAGCATCAGCCGGGTGAGGTCCGTAAGCTATTTATTATGGTAGAGATGCAAGAATCGTTAGCTTTATTTAAGAAAATTGAGGAAAACCTTGGTAAAACAAATTTGTTTTCTGAAGGGTTTGTGCATCCCCAATATTGGGTTCCTGCATTGAAAGAAATGGGATATGTCTATTACCGGATTTGTCCTGATCTGGTTGGCTGGGAGTGTGATCAGGTCATTTCCTACTACCAAAAAAGACTGGAATACCAGAAAGATCATGGGCTGTTTATTAGTCATCGCCTACCGCAAGGTGATTTGTTATTAATGATTAATCCCAATGCGCTTAAATAAAAAAGCAGCCAATATTGTCGTTGCATAAGGAATGCTTTCACTTAGTGTGAAAGCACAGACCGCTGACAAGCTTTAGCCAAAAGCTGGGGCTATTCATTTAACTGCAGCACACTTTTCTGTGATGATTGCCATGCCCAAAGAACCAGCACCGTGCTAAATCCCCTTGGGAATGGTGACCATTGAGGATCTCGTTCCGGTTGGCCATCTACTGCGCAAAATCGATAAATACATCGACTTTGAATTTATCCGCAACAAAGCCCGCCTAGCAGTTGATCTGGTGCTGTTATTCAAAATGCCGGTTATCGGTTATCGGTTATCGGTTATCGGTTATCGGTTATCGGTTATCGGTTCGCCGTGCGCAGCGAATGACGTTTAGTGCCCGAGGTTGAAGTGTATGTGGCGTACCGTTGGTTTTTGGGGTTGAGCCTCGCCGATAAAATCATTGATGTATCAACCTTTAGCCAACAGCGTCGGCGTCGATTAACGGCCTTCATATTTACCTGCACGCGGAGGGGTTTGATACGGGTTATAAAGCGGCAGGTATTTGCAAAGGCTTGGAAGATCGGGATATTGACGGGGTGATTGGTTATCGCCTCCCAACAAAGCGGATGGGCTATTCGCCAAACGCAAGCTTGTCTTTGATGCCGACCATAATCATTACACCTGTCAGGTTGGTCTGTTAATTCCCTATAACGCAATCAATCGATTGGGCTATCTTGAATACCATTCCGATTGAATGCAATGTAAACACTCTCTATTTCTGGATCAGTGCGCACGCAGTCGCAACCGCCACAAGGTCATCACACAGCACGTGTTACAAGACAGTTTTGAACGCACAGATCAAAGACGCCTGATCGAAAAAGGTAAGCGGATTTATCAGTGCCGAAAGGAAACGGTGGAGCGCAGCTTTGCAAATACCAAATAATTACACGGTCACCTACGCGCGCTATCGGGGCTTCGTCGTATGAGCACAGGCAGTGCTTGTTAGTCGCTTTCAGCCAGAATATGAAGCAGATTGCGTTGCTATTGGCACAGCTTTTTATCCACCTCAATCACTGATCTTCAGTCAACATCTCATTGCGCTCTTCTAACCGCTCGCAACGATGTTTTTTTACTCGACATCAACACACAAACCTGGTTGCACCGGTATCCTAAAAATACAAAACCCCACCCTGATGAACTGCGCCTCACTCAGTTGGATCGGATGTCCAACACTTGGGATGCAGTTCATTTTTTGGGTGGAGGTTGTCAGCGGTCTGTGCCCTCACTTAGTGTGAGGGTATTTTTTATTATTTTAACAGCACAAAGACTTCAGCGGCGATCTTGAGCGTGTTGTTAATGTCGTCATCGGTATGTGCGCCCGACATAAATCCCGCTTCGTAAGACGCGGGTGCCAAATAAACCCCTCGCTCTAACATGCCGTGGAAGAATTTATTAAAGCGCGGAATATCGCAGGCCATTACTTGTTTGAAGTTAGTGACTTTTTTCTCGCTGGTAAAAAAGAAACCGAACATGCTGCCAATATGATTGGTGGTAAACGGAATACCGGCATCATCGGCCAATTTTTGCAGGCCTTCTACCAGTTGCGTGGTGCGTGCGCAGAGGTTGTTGTAAAAACCCTCTTGCTCCAGCAGCTCCAGGGTTTTTAGCCCTGCGGCCATGGCGACCGGATTACCGGAGAGTGTGCCTGCCTGATAGACAGGGCCTGAGGGCGCAATCATTTGCATGATGTCGCGGCGACCGCCAAAGGCACCGACGGGCATGCCGCCGCCAATGACTTTACCGAGGGTGATGATATCGGCATTTATACCGTAGTGACCCTGTGCGCCTGTGTGCGAAACGCGAAAGCCCGTCATCACTTCATCAAAAATTAATACGCTGCCGTATTGATCACAGACCTCGCGCAAGCATTCCAAAAATCCTGGTACCGGTGGAACGCAATTCATATTACCGACTACGGGCTCAACAATAATGCAGGCGATTTGGTCGCCGAGTTTGGCAAAACATTCGCGCACTTGTTCGGCATTGTTGTAGTCGAGCGTGAGTGTGTGGTCCGCCAATACCGCAGGCACACCGGGTGAGCTGGGTACACCGAGGGTGAGTGCACCCGAGCCGGCCTTGATCAGCAGTGAGTCCGAGTGACCGTGGTAGCAACCTTCGAATTTAATAATTTTGTCGCGCTTGGTAAATGCGCGTGCAAGGCGAATCGCACTCATGGTGGCTTCGGTGCCGGAGCTGACGAAGCGCACCATATCCATATTGGGGATTAATGCGCAGAGCTTTTCGGCGAGGGTAGTTTCGCGCTCGGTCGGCGCACCAAAACTCAAACCAAATTTTGCGGTTTCAATAACGGTGTTAATCACTTCCGGGTGTGCATGGCCGAGCACCATTGGCCCCCAACTTTGTACATAGTCAATGTATTGTTTGCCGTCGGCATCCCACACATAAGCGCCGAGTGCTTTTTCAAAAAATATCGGTGTTCCTCCCACGGCTTTAAATGCGCGCACTGGCGAGTTAACGCCACCGGGAATGGTTTTTTGGGCTTGTAAAAATAATTCTTCAGAGCGGCTCATAGATAATCCTGATTTATAACAATTCGATAAAATTTTTAGCTTGGGCGGTAATGTCATCCGCCGAAAATAAACTGTGGCAAACGGCAAGCATATCGGCGCCGGCTTCAAGTAACTGTTTGCCATTGCCGAGGGTGATGCCGCCAATGACGGCAATGGGCGTAGTGCCAAACGTTGCGCGTGCCTCGCTGATTAATGAAATCGGCGCGGGGCGTGCATCGGGTTTGGTTGATGACGGGAAGAACCGGCCAAAGGCGATGTAGTTTGCGGTGTCTTTGATAGCTTTTTGTGCGAGTGCGAGCGAGTCGTGACAGGTGACACCAATGATGGCGCGAGTCCCGAGAATCAAGCGGGCGGCGACAGGGCTGGCATCTTCTTGTCCGAGATGCACGCCGTGCGCGTTACTGTTTTTTGCCAGCTCCACATCATCGTTAATTAATAATTGCGCCTGATATTGGTTGCAGAGTGCCACCAAACTTTTGGCTTCAAATAATCGACGAGCCTGATCGGTTGATTTATCGCGATACTGCACTAGCTTGCAGCCACCTCTTAATGCATCAGCTACGGCAGAGAATAATTTGTCGCCAGGCAGGAGTTGCGAGTCGGTAATCGCATAGAGCGTTCTGGTCATTTTAAAAGGGCCTCACGACAACCATAATCACAATGCCAGCCAATAAAAATACCGGTAGCTCATTAAATACGCGGAAAAATTTATGGCTCTTGGTACAGCGGTCGTCGCGCAATTGTTTCCAATAGGCGATACAGGCGTGATGATAACCGGTGAGTAAAATCACTAGTGTAATTTTGCACCAGTACCAGGTTTGGGTGGAGTAATAATCCCAACCGAGCCAGCTCATCCAGACGCCAAATACAAAGGTAGCGATCATCGCGGGATTGGCGATGCCGCGCAGTAATTTGCGCTCCATGATTTTAAAACGTTCGCGGCTGATTTCATCTTCACTCATGCGGTGATAGACAAACAGGCGCGGCAAATAAAACAGTGCAGCCATCCAGCTGATAACGGAAATGATATGGAAGGCTTTTATCCAGAGCATGTATGTATTGCCTTAAGGGTTGGGTTTGGTGGTAGCGTTGGTTGGTGTTGCCGCTGAGGTATTGGCGGCTTCAATCGTCATTACCTCAGTGTAATCTGTTGCTAGTGTTTCCATGACTGCTGATTGTTTTTTCTGTTGTTTGCCATAACGCAAGTTGCCATGAGTTAACAATAATGCAGACATGAGTACCAATAGCATAACGGCGCCGTTAGGGAAGCCCGCAATCAATCCGGTTTCAGGGATGCTGAAGATCAGTAAGATGGTTATCAAACCTTTTGGCGCAAACCAAAGGAGGGGCTCAATGCGTTTGCTCTCCGTGCAGAAATACAGAATTCCAATGCGTGGGATGATGTAGCAAGCCGCTGCAGCGCTGGCAATTATCCATGCGTGTGCATTCATTAAATCAGAAATTAGCGTGGAATAACCGAGCAGGATAAAAAAGAAGGTGCGAATAACAAAGGTGGCTTCGGCAACTAAATGTTTGAATGTCTCCAGCTCTTCACTGAAGTTATAGCTGTGGATTCGTCTGATTAGCGGAAGTGGTTTGACGAAGACGAAATTATTCAAGACCAACCCTACGACCATTACAATCATCAGCGGCGCCAAATGCAAGAGTTTGGCCGCCGCATATAGCAGTGCGATGCCGGCAATCATCGGGACAAATCGCACATGGGCTTCAATGCGACTGATCAACCAGTAAAGGGTTACCGCCGAGATAAAACCAACGACTAAACTGATTCCTACATCGCCGATCGAGGTGAGCGCGCGCAGCCCGAAATTGCCTTGCCCTTCCAACAGTGAATAAAACAGCAACACGCCAGCGATATCGGAGATCGAACTTTCATAAATGACAAATTCACGCAGCTTGGGCGAAAGTGATGTCGCCGCAGGAATGGCGACCGCGCTGGAGATGACCGCCATAGGGGTGGCATAAAGCCAGGATAGATGCCAGGTAGCATCAAAATAGTAGTGAATCAGTGTGGCAATCAAGCCGCCGGTAATCAGTAACCCTAATAGGGAACAGGTTGTAGCACGAACAATTAGCCCGATATTCTCGCGCGATATTTTTAAATCCAGCGCTCCCTCCAACACAATCAGTATCAGGCCCAATGTACCCAGTATCGGCAGCAGTACGTTAAGCAATGGGATTGTAAAACCAAAATAATCCAGCAGGATTCGCAACAAAATGCCGCTGAGGATTAACAGCACCACCGATGGTATGCGCGAGTGCTTGGCGATCGCATCAAACAAGTAGCTGATGATGATAACGCCACTCAGCGCGAGCAAAATCCAATTCAGGATTTCCAATGGAACCTCCTAGCCGCTAAATCTAATTAAAGCCGATAGTAATTGTTAATTTTTTCGCGCGTAATAATGCCGACGACTTGCATATTCGTAGTGGTAATAAAGCCCGCTTCCATTTGCGCTGCTTCCAACGTTTGGAGCGCATCAAAGAGGGTAGAGTCGTCGGCAAGCGGAATTATATCCAGGCGTCGAGCAGGTATATCCATCAGATTGATCATGGCCGATGGTTTGGCGCCATTTTGTTGCGCCAGAAATGCCGCCAGATCTTGCCCGGGAAGTATGTATTTATTCCCCTCTAATAATAGCCAATGCGGGTGATTGGCGAGCAGCGCGGTGGCATCGCTAAAAGATAAATGGGTCGGACAGGTTCTGATATGGCGATCCAGCAATTGTCGGGTACCGGTTTTACTGAGCAATTGCTCGGCGATTTCCGGCGTGCGGAATTTGCCCTGAATTTTTAGCAGGGTTTCAAAAAGGCCATCGCAGCGAAAAACCCAGCGTGTGGTTAAACAAGCAATCACTACCACCAGCATGCTGGGGAAAATAATGCCGGGGTTATAAGTTAGTTCAATGATCGCAATCATCGATGCTAGCGGCGCATTGAGTGTTGCGCCCATCATCGCGCCCATCCCCAGCACGACATAGACAGCAATGGGGCTGGCTGATGCTGGCATGAGGATGTGGGCGAGTACACCAATGGCTCCACCGGCGCAGGCGCCTAAAAATAACAGGGGGCCGATAACGCCTCCCGGCATGCCTACACCCAGTACCGCGCTGGTCACCAGCAATTTGGCTGCGATAATTCCCAGGAGCAGCCAAAAACCCTGCTGACCGCTGAGCGCCCGTTCAATCGTGTCATAACCTATGCCGAGGATATCGGGGACATAGAAAGCGGCGCAGCCGGTTATCAGCCCGGCAAATGCAAAGCGCAGCGCAATCGGGCGATTGAGTGCGATGCGGCACCAGAACGCGTGCGAGCGGATATAAAGTGCGGCGAGTAGCGCGATGAACAAACCGGTGAGCAAGATGAGGGGGAGTTCCAGTAAGCCGCCGGTGTCGCCGGTAGGCGGCGCAAAATTAATGACATTGCCAAAGACCAAATGCGACAAGGTAGTTCCTGCGACGGCGGCGAGGATCACCGGGATAAATCCGGCGATGCTGTATTCCATCACCACCACTTCCATGGCGAAAATCACCCCGGCCATTGGGGTGTTAAAACAGGCGGCAATAGCGGCTGCGACGCCACAACCAGCCAAGGGGCGCAGGCTATTGGTCGGCAATTTCATCCATTGCCCCAAGAGGCTGCCGGCTCCGGCACCTATGTGCACCGCTGGCCCTTCGCGCCCAACGGATTGCCCGCTCAGCAAACAGGCGGCACCGCCAAAAAACTGCACAATAAAATTGCCCAGTGGCATTCGCCCTTGATGGTTTTGCAAGCGATCAATGACATGCCCGACGCCGGTACTGTGATGGCGCTTGTCGATAAACTGCAGCACTATTCCAAGCAGACAAGCACCTGCGAGTGGCAGATAAAAGTGCCATCTTGGATCAAGCGCCTCAAAGTTTTCAAAATCGCCCGGGAGCCAAAATCCAAGCGGGACTTCGACCAGCAGGCGGAACGCGATAATCACCAGGCCTGCCAAGATACCGGTGAGCAATCCCAGCAGCGTTAATTGCGGAAGCGCATCAACGCCGGCCAGACGATCGCGGAAGGTCTCGCGCCAGTATGCCAAGCGTTGGGTTAGCGAGATTTTTCCTGAAGCGGGTTGGGTGTTGGGTGTGTCGGCCACGAGCGCTACCTACTTGAATGCCCTGCAAAATGGGCAGCTTTTTCTTTCGATTTATGGATAAGGCTCTTATGATAGCCGTCTTTAATTTTTCCGAGGAAAGCAGCGGGCAGGATAACAGACTCGCCCCTGTTCATTTAAGCGTAATGAGATTACCAATCTATTGGAGGTTGAGGTGATTAAAGCAGCTATCGTTGGTGGAACCGGTTATACAGGCGTTGAGTTGCTCCGCTTGCTGGCCAAGCATCCACAAGTTGAAGTAACCGTGATTACCTCCCGCGCCGAAGCGGGCACCAAGGTTGCGGATATGTACCCGAGCCTGCGCGGTCACATAGATTTGGCGTTTACTGAGCCGGATGTGACGGTGTTGGGTGAGTGCGATGTGATTTTCTTTGCGACCCCTCACGGCGTGGCGCAAAACATGATGGGCGCGCTGATGAATACCAAGGCTCGCATTATCGATTTATCAGCAGATTTCCGTATCCGCGATGTTCCCCTGTGGGAGAAATGGTACAACCAAACCCACGGCGCGCCGGATCTGGTCGCCCAAGCCGTCTACGGTCTGCCTGAAGTTAACCGCGATGCTATTCGCACCGCTAAGTTGGTCGCCTGCCCGGGCTGCTATCCCACGGCGACACAATTAGGCTATTTGCCGTTAATTGAGAATAATTTGGTCGATCCTACCCGTCTTATCGCCAACGCCGCCAGCGGTGCCAGCGGTGCTGGGCGTCAAGCCAAAATCGACAATCTACTGATGGAAATCAGTGATAGTTTCAAGGCATACGGGGTTGCCGGACATCGCCATTTGCCGGAAATCGAGCAGGGGTTGCGCGATGTGCAACCTGCCGGGGTAGCGCCGGTTGCGCTGACGTTTGTGCCGCATTTATTGCCAATTATTCGAGGTATTCATGCAACGCTTTATGCGACACTCCTTGATGTGAACAAAGTGCCGGATTTGCAGTCTCTTTATGAGCAACGATACGCCAATGAACCATTTGTTGATGTATTGCCCGCCGGTGAACTGCCGCAAACGAGAAGCGTAAAAGGCTCAAATGTCTGCCGTATCTCGATTGTGCGTCCGCAAAATCGCGATACGGTGGTGATTCTGTCAGTTATCGACAATCTCACCAAAGGCGCTTCTGGCCAAGCAATCCAGAACATGAACATCATGTTTGGTTTTGATGAAAAAGTCGGTTTGGATGTCGTGGCGTTGATGCCCTAACGCTTAACTTCTAAGCCCAAACCCTAACTGCACGGGGCGCCTTATACCGCCCCGTGAATAATAAAATGGACGCTATGAATCCCGCTAAGACCAAAGTCAAAGGTTCTCCTGTTTATCGCATGAAAGTGGTGCCCCATCGGCCAGTTAAAAGTGCACTTATCCTATTGGCACTGCTCATGTTGGTCGGTGCCGCACTTATCGCAACCTATTTCTATGCGCTAAACCAGGCAAATAGCGAGCGCCTTTCTCCAGAAGTTGCGCAAGAGTTGCGTACGCAGTTGGATAAACTGACCCAGGAAGCGAGCGAATCAAAACGTGAACTGGCTAAATACCAGTTGAACGCGCAGGTTGATCGTCAAGCTGGCGAGGACTTGCGTAAGCGCGTCATGCTACTGCGCGATGAAAAAGCGGCATTGCAGCGCGATGTCGAGGTTTATAGGATCCTGACGTCGAAAAAAAGCACCAATCCCATGGGGATCAGTTTTGGCATTTTTTCCGTAACAGCACTGGCGGATAACAAATCGCAATTCAAGCTGGTTGTACAAAAACTGGCGGAAGGGGATGACGACTTTTCCGGTCAGTTGCGCGCACTGGTCGTCGGACAAAAGGATGGTAGCGAGGCTAAAATATCGCTCCATGAGCTGGTAGTTAATCAGGTGGGTGCCGAACCTATGCCAGAAAATATCCCGCTCAACTTTAAGTTTTTCCAGAATATCGACACTGAAATTGTCCTCCCCGAAGGTTTTACCCCGGTGCGGGTTGAGCTGGCTGTTAAATCCAATGCACGCCGCAATCCAATGACAGTTGAAGCAGAACTGGAATGGCCAGAAATTAAATAATCTTTGCTACGGAGCCTCCCTGATGGCGTTTTCCAACAATCACACCCTGATTTCACGCTCGACCAAAGTGGTTGGCGACCTTCACTTTACTGGCGAGCTGCAGTTGGAAGGTAAGGTCACTGGAAACATTATTGCCAGTGATGAAAAGGATGCAAAGGTGGTAGTCGCGGATACTGGCATAGTGGAAGGAGAAATTCGCGCACCTATCGTGATTGTGAATGGCAAAGTGCTGGGTAATATCTATTCCAGCAAGCATCTGGAATTGGCGGCCAAAGGTAATGTTACTGGTACTGTGCACTACCATTTCATTGAGATGGTCAAAGGTGCCCAACTCAATGGCAGCATGATCAACAAGCAGCAGGAGTCAGCGAACGTATTGGAAATTGCTATCGCCAAGGCTTAATAGTTGACTGTTTTACTCAGGTAAAGGGATAATAAATATCGCCCTATCGGGCTTGGTTGTTATCCGGAGTATGTATGTCTACCGCTGAAATTTATGTCCCTCAAGTCGTGACTGTCACCGAGAGCGCTATTGCCAAGGTGCGGAGCTTGATCGAGGAAGAGGACAATCCCGATCTTAAATTGCGTGTTTATGTTACCGGTGGCGGCTGCTCTGGCTTTCAATACGGCTTTACCTTTGACGAAGCTGTTGCCGATGATGATTCAGTGGTAGAGCGTGATGGCGTCAAAGTGGTTGTGGATGCAATGAGCTATCCCTATCTGGTTGGTGCCGTGGTGAATTACGAAGAGGGTCTGCAAGGCTCCAAGTTTGTGATCCAAAACCCCAATGCGTCCAGTACTTGCGGCTGCGGTTCATCCTTTACCGTCTAATTCTTTTTTCTTCTGCGGGAAGCGTCAGGCGTAGTACACGCCACCCAGAATGACTTCCCGGCTTGCCCCCGTCACTTCGCGCACATTTCCCGGCTTATGGTTAATGGTTTGCTGGGCTAACCAGGCAAATGCCATAGCCTCTATCCACTGTGGATCGACTCCTAATGCGGATGTGCTTGCCACTTTATCGCCAGGCAAAAGATCCTGTAATCGCTGCATAAGAACGGGATTGTAAGCGCCCCCACCACACACAAAGACTTCTTTTTTTGTACCGCTAAGCTTGTGAATACAGTCTGTGATGGTGACTGCTGTCAGTTCAAGCAGGGTCGCTTGTACATCGGAGGGTGAGGGCGTTGACGACAGTGCGATGAGGCTTCTGTCGAGCCAGTCGCGATTGAAACTTTCCCTTCCCGTACTTTTCGGAGCCAGCAAACTAAAGTAATTCTCTTGCAGTAGATTCGCCAACAACTCCCGATTCACTGTGCCGGAAGCCGCCCAGGCGCCGTCTTTATCGTAAGCGTTGCCGGAGTGGGAGTGTATCCAGTCGTCCATTAATACATTGCCTGGACCCGTATCAAAACCTGACACCCGATCTTGCGCTGGTAACCAGGTGATATTGGCCATCCCGCCAATATTTACTACAACCCGTGCGCGATCTTGGACCTGAAAAATGGCACGATGAAATGCTGGAACCAAGGGGGCTCCTTGACCTCCAGATGCCATATCGCGACGGCGAAAGTCGGCAACAGTGGTAATTCCGGTGAGTTCGGCGATGATATTGGGATCACCAATTTGCAGCGTAAAAGTGCCTTGCGGCGATCCCGGCGGGCGGTGGCGAATGGTTTGGCCGTGGCTGCCGATAGCAATAATCTGTGATGCATCAATGCTGGATTTGGCGATCAACTCCAAACTCGCTTGTGCGAATAGACGACCTAACTCGGCATCCAGCGCACCCATCCGATCAATTTCATTATCATCAGGGAGCGAGAGAGCGTGGACTTGCTGGCGAATTTCTTGGGGGAGGGTGAGCGTATGTGTGGCAATGAGTTGGGCGGAGGACTTCAAATCAATCAGCGCTGCGTCGATTGCGTCAGCGCTGGTGCCAGACATCAAGCCAATGTAAAGCTGGCGTTTATGCATGAGAGAAACTGTCTAGTTGTTGGCGCTGCCGTTCTTAACTACAGCCAAGCGGCTGGAGGATTTGTATTGATCCAGCTGTGCAATCAGAGGACGAGTAGTTTCGTTGAAGCGTGCCAGTTCAGTTTTCTCAATACCGATAGACTTCGGCAGTGGTACCGTCACTGGATTGCGTACCTGGCCATTTACATGGAATTCGTAATGCAGATGCGGGCCAGATGCCAAACCTGTAGAGCCAACATAGCCAATTACATCACCCTGATTGACGCGTGCACCTGAACGCATACCTTTGGCAAAGCCGTTCATGTGTCCGTAGAGGGTCTCAATACCTTGGCCGTGCTGAATAATGACGGTGTTGCCGAAACCATTCTTGCGACCAGCAAAGGCTACTTTCCCATTTCCCGTTGAGCGTATTGGCGTGCCGCGTACAGCCGCGTAGTCTGTGCCTTTATGTGCTCTGATGATATGTAAGACTGGATGCTTGCGCCCCAAGCTAAAATGAGAGCTGATTCTGGCGAATTCGATGGGGGTGCGCAGGAAGGCTTTGTGCATGCCGCGACCATCAGGTGTGTAGTAATTACTTGAACCATCTTTATCGGTATAGCGAACTGCTTTGAAGGTTTTGCCTCCGTTAGTGAATTCGGCGGCCATAATTTTGCCGGTCCCGATCTTCTTACCATTGAGATATTGTTCTTCGTACATCACTTTAAAGCTATCGCCTTTTTGGATATCAAGCGCAAAATCGATATCCCAACCAAAGATGTTTGCCAGTTCCATTGTCAGAGTGCTGGGCATTCCCGCGCGCTTTCCTGCCATATAGAGGGAGCTATCAATGGACGCTTGACTGAATGCATATTTAACATCGGGCTTCAGTGCGGTTTGTTTGGCGGTGAAACCTTTGGCTCCGCGGGTAAATTTCAGGCTGTTCAGGCTATCAACAATGTAGTTCAGACCTTGCAGTTGGCCATTCTCTACCAAAAACTCCATTTTTTGACCTGGGCGGATATTACGCAGGTCTTTCGCGTCTTTGGCATCGCTAAATAATTCATAAATAGTGCGGTCATTCAGCCCGGCACGTTTAAACAGAATGGATAAATTGTCGCCATTTTGAATGGTGAATTCTTTCCATTGAGGGGCTGCAGGTTGCGGAGGTGGTGTGACGATCGGTTCTGGAATTGCGGCTACGGTCTCGATGATTGCTTCGACAGCCGGCACAACAATTGGGGTGGCTTGAGTTTCTGTGCCTTGGATTTCCAGTCCGGGAATATTCTTGCTGGGAGCGCTTGCAATTGTGGAGCTATCCGGGGAGTTACTATTTAAAACAACTACTAGACCTGCAGATAATACCGCCGCAGTCATGAGATGCCCGCGTGGTACATATTGAAATAGGGTCGATCGAATGATCGTGTAGTAGTTCTTTATTGGAAGCATCGGTAAATATAGTCGCAATTCTTTTATAGATAAGTGATCCAAGAGGGAACATTTATAGCAGAAAAAAACGCCATTAACACCCCAAAATTTCATCTTGCTGCAACAAGCGTCTGGTTTTGTCTTGTAATTGAAGCAAGATGAGGTATCTTTGCGACCTTTTTGTTCCTAATCGAAACACTTTTTACAAGCTTGGTTGGTGCGTTATGACTGCTGTTGACACTAATTTTCTGCAAGAGTTGCAGGATCGCGGGCTCATTGCCCAAATGACTGGAGGCGAAGCGATTGCGGAGCACCTTAATTCGGCAAGTCGCACCCTCTATTGCGGGTTTGACCCTACCGCCGATAGTCTACATATAGGTAGTTTGGTCCCTCTATTAATGCTCAAGCGTTTTCAGCTCGCGGGCCACAAGCCTATTGCCTTGGTTGGCGGTGCTACCGGGTTGATTGGCGATCCAAGTTTCAAGGCGCAGGAGCGCAAGCTTAATACTGCCGATGTGGTCGCCGATTGGGTTAATAAATTAAAGAAGCAAGTCAGCCAATTCATTGATTTTGATTGTGGTGCCCAATCGGCCGAGGTTGTGAACAACCTGGATTGGGTTGGCAAGATTGATGTGCTGAGTTTCCTGCGCGATGTGGGTAAGCACTTCTCTGTTAATAACATGATCAATAAGGAGTCGGTAAAGCAGCGTATTGAGCGTGAAGGTGAGGGGATATCTTTTACCGAGTTCACCTATATGTTGCTGCAGTCTTATGACTTCTCCGAGCTTTATGCCCGTAACAGCTGCACCTTGCAAATTGGTGGTAGTGATCAGTGGGGCAATATCACTGGTGGTATTGATCTGGCTCGTCGCATGCACGGTGCGCATGTATTTGGCTTGACGATGCCATTGGTTACCAAGTCTGACGGTACAAAATTCGGCAAAACTGAAACCGGTACAGTCTGGTTGGATGCAGCAAAGACCTCTCCCTATGCCTTTTATCAATTCTGGCTCAATACCGCAGATGCGGATGCCTACAAGTTCCTTCGTTACTTCACCTTTTTGAGTGTTGCACAAATTGCCGCAATCGAGGCGGAAGATGCGGCGCGTCAAGGTAAGCCGGAAGCTCAGCGAATTCTGGCTGAGGAGGTTACCAGGCTTGTGCATGGAGATGCCGGTTTGTCAGCTGCCCAGCGAATCACGCAGGCACTGTTCAGTGACGAGTTGTCGGGATTGAGTGAGGCGGACTTTTTGCAGCTGCAGCAAGATGGTTTGCCGTCATCGAAACTGGCTCGCGCTGAGATTGCCGACAATCCGCTTACCCAATTGTTGGCTGATGCTGAATTGGCAGCATCTGGTAAACAAATTAAAGATGCGCTGGCGAGAAATGCGGTTTTCATTAATGGGGTTGCCAAATCTATTGATGACAATATGCAGGCTGCAGATAGTTTTGCAGAAGCGAATGCGTTTTTTGGTCGCTTTTATCTCGCAAAAGTGGGTAAAAAGAAATATCACTTGTTTGATGTTGTGTGATTTTTGTTGTTCTTGGTTATCAATCAGCCATCTTCGAAATTAAAACGAAATAAGTCCAAAAAGTGCTTGCATGGGCGAGGGTGGATTCGTATAGTGCGCGCCCTTGCCGAGCCGGGGTCAATCGCGAAAGCGGAAAGATTGAAAGTCCGGTAAGTTTGTAAAAAATTAAGAAAATTAATAGTTTACAAGAAGAAGTTAATGCGTATAATGCGCGCCTCGCTTAACGGCGAGCGGTGAAAGAAGCGAAAGCAAACAGCTTAGTGTGAAGTCACCGGCAAGCGAAATCTGAAAAGAAATCGCTTGCGAAAATGAATAAGGTGCGTATAATGCGCCTCCCACGGTTGAGCCGAAGCGCTAACCGGTTTTTTAACAAGACAGATCAAGCAATGCGTGTGGGCACTTGCGGATGGTGATTGGCGACAAGCAAATTATCAGAAGAAGTGAACACACAAACAGTAATGTATTTGTGTT